>Ga0247727_10000941_pt1 | contig 70814 bp, 55 predicted proteins | sample WisWelCaveWW1625_FD_202498 | JGI IMG/M metagenome (GOLD analysis project Ga0247727, IMG submission 202498) | Biofilm microbial communities from Wishing Well Cave, Virginia, United States - WW16-25 | ecosystem: Environmental > Aquatic > Deep subsurface > Groundwater > Cave microbial mat | place... | reverse complement strand
CCAGGAGTCGCCGGAGCCGGAGGAGGCGGAGGTGGAGGTGGCGCGGCCGGAGCTGCGGCCTTCGCTTGCTGAACTGGCGGCGGCGGTGGCGGTCGCGGTGCCGGCGGCCGCTTCAATATCTCTTCGCATTCATCCAAGCACTTGAGCGCGGCTTCGAATTGCCGGCCTCCGGCGTCGCCGTTAGCCCGTTTCATCGCGTCGTCGAATTGCGCCTTGAACTGCCAGCCGCCGTTTTTCCCGGCGGCTTCACCACCGATCTGCGCCACGCGCTTCTGAAAGGTTTCGGCCATGGCTTTCTGTTGGAGCACGGCCGGCGGGATGTTCAATCCGAGCGCGGCGATCAGCGTGTTGGTTTCGTCGAGCGTGAGAGGCATGGTGGGAAGGAATCAGCGGATTCGGTTGAGGGCGATTGCGGGTCAGGCTCGGAGCTGGGTTTCGAGCGCGGAGAGGGTCACTTCGACCGGCTGCTTGATGACAAACTTGCCGAACGGGTTTTTCTCGACGAACGACGACAGCGGGTGTGCGCGCAACGCGGCCAATTGCTTCTGAATCAGCACGCAGACCTGCTTGTTCAACTCGATCTGCAAATCGGGGTCGCCGCATTTGCCCGCCTCGTCGAGCTTGTTGACGACCGAATCATCCAGCGGCGTCAGGAAATCGAACAACCGTTGCGACTTGGTTTCGACTTCCTTGAAGAATCCCTCCCCGTCGGCCTTGGCGAGAATCGCCTGCTGAAGCTGCCGCAGGCCTTTTTCGGCGGTCTCGCGCGCCTGCCGCAGATTCGCCCGGCCCATCAGGTAGGTCGAGAGTTTGATGTCGCGTGGCGCAGCGTCGGCGGGTGCTGGCGCTGGTGCCGCGGCAGGTTTGACGGCGGCCGGCGAGGCTGGCGGAGACGGAGCCTTGGCGGCCTGGGGCGGGGGCGGTTTGGACGCCGCGCGGGCGGCGAGTTGATCCAGCAGCAAGGTTGCCTCGGCGAACTTGTTCTCACCGACGAGCGCGCGGGCCTTCGCCAGCGCCTGCTTCGCCAACGCCTCCTTGTCCGACGGGAAAGAGGCGCGTTCCAATTCCTCGATCCGCGCGAGGAACTGCCGGCGCTTCGCCTCGTTTTCGTCGGGCGCGGGAGTGCCAGGAGTTGGCGTCGCGGCTGTCTCGGCTGTCGCGGCGGCGGGTGCGGCCGCGTCCGCCGCCGACACGGTTTGGGTGTCGTCTTCGTCATCCACCTCGCCCGGCGGCACGAACACGGCCTTGATCCCGCCGCCCATCGTCGCGAAGTATTTCTTGATGCGGATGCGTTTGAGGTCTCCTTTGTTCGCTTCGAAATTCAGTTCCTCCTGCGCGGTCAGCGACACCAGACCCTGGGCAGTCGGTTTGAAACCAGCCTTGGCGAGCGCAGCCGGGCAGTTCAGGTCGAAATCCACCAGCACCAGCGGCAGCTTCTTCGCGCCGAAGGGATACTTCTTGAAGTAGAGGAATTTTTTTCCCACGCCGGGTTTGACGACCAGCAGCGCCTTCTTCAGCAGGATGACGTATTGCTTGTGCTCCTTGAAGTCTTCGGGATCGGAGAAAATCGGCATACGGATTCGGTTTCGTTTGCTTGATTGGCCCGAGGATTGAGCAAGTTCGCGCTGCGGCTCAAGGCAATTTTCTCCGCAATTCCAGCCCCGCCGGCCCGGCTCATTCGGCGCGGGCGTCGTAAAACCCCGGCACGGCCTGCCGATACTTGAGGTTCAAGTTCACCGCGCCCGGCGGTGCGAGGCTTTTCGCCAGATGCAGGTGTGCCTGTGATTTCAAAATCTGGCCATAGTCGCCGAAACGGCTCAGGTCCGGCGCCGATTTCTGCGTTTCCAGGCCGCTGGCGATCACCTGCGTGTCGAAGCCGTTCGGCAGCGCCACGATCCATTCCAACGTGCCGGCAGTCTGGAAAGCCTCCGGCAGCGCCAATTCCACCGTGCCGACGAATCCAAGGCGCACCGCCGGATACGCGATGCGGAAGGACAACCGATGCGCGGCTTGTTGCGCGTCGCGGCCCGGCAACCGGATGCGACACAACTGGTCGTCCACCGCGGGCGACTGGATTTCTGTGGTGTTGACGGAGACGGAAATCAAACGCGCCTTCGGTGGCAACTTCAGCCGGAATTCTTCCGCCTGCGACACCGGCAGATCGAATTCGGCGAAGTGCGTGCAACTGCCGTCGGAGTTGATGAGCGTGAGGTTCTGCGCGCGGGTCAGGCCGATGCCGTAAAACTCCTTTGCCGCCTCGGCCTGCCGGGTGGTCAACGTTCCTGGCGCGCTGCCTCGGTCGCGCCATTCCAGCGTGAGCGCCTCCAAGCCGGCCACGCCAATGTCATACGCGGTGGATGGCTCGCCGACGTTCTTTGCCCAGAGCGTGCCGCTGAGGATTTCGAGATCGTTTCGCGTGGATTCCAGGCGCACGTTGCCCGACGGCCCGAGCGCGAGCGGAATCTGCGCGCGCTTCCGGCCCTCGTAAGTCGTCACCGGTGCGCGATACAGGAGCCGCAATGCGCCGCCGCCGGTCCGCTGGACGAACAACCCGATCTGATTCGTGAGAGTGACCAGCCGCGCCGAGTCGGCCCCGGGCGGCTCGAAATGAACCTCCTGCAAATGCACCGGCGCGCCGAACAACGGGATGATCGTTTCGCCGGCCCGCAAAACCTGGAAAGGAATCCGCGCCTCGACCCGGAAGTAATTCGCCTCCTGCCGCACCTGGTATTGCGCCGGTTCAAACGCGATGAGCGAGTTGGTGGCCTCCCGCCTCGACTCCGGCAACCGGGTCACGAGTTCGGCAGGCAGAGTCACCTGGACTTCCGCGCCGATGGTGTTGGCCGGGCAGGCGAACAACATCAACAGGCCAGTGATGACAGCGGCCCTTCGCCGGAGCGCGCGGTTTTGCAAATTGATCAACACGGCGAGCGTCACAACGCCGAGGCAGAGCAGGACCATGCCGCGATTCCAGCCCGCAAACGCCGCCAGCGTGGGGAACACCTGGTAAAGCGCAAGGAACGCGAGTCCTCCGATCAGGCCGGACGGGCTGCCCAGCAGCCACCGCGCGTAGTTTGCCAGCAGCGCGCCGGGCACGGCGAACGCGATCACCAGCGCCACCGTGAACGAAAAGTTCGCGCTCAGGTAAAGCATCAGCGGAAAGTAAAACGCGTAGCCCGCCGCGATCGTGACCATCTGGACCGCCGTCAGCTTTTGTCGCGCGAGGAGGATCGCCGAAACCGAGAGGAGAAAGAGCAGGCAGATCAGCGGGCCGATTTCCAGCAGGCGCTCCAGCGAAGAGTGCAGGCTGCGGCTTTCCCCGATGTGCGCGGAGAAGAAGTCCGGCGCGAGAAAGTCCCGCCGCTCCCAGACCACGGTTTCGTCGGCGGTTCGCCGCGCGCCGTCCCCGCTTTCGATCCGCATCGCGGGAATGTCCCGCTGGCGGAACGTCACGCGCAGTTGTTTGACCTGGTTGCCGTTCTTGTCGCCCGCACGGTAGGTGACGCCCTTGAGCGACGCGACGCGGTAGGACACTTCGACGGTGGTCGAACTGCACGGTTCGATTGTTCCGCTCCACACCCACGCGTCCTTGGTGTTCTCCTGCGCGCCGCCCGTGGACGTCTGCAACTTCAGTTCGCCGGCCAGCAGGCTTTGGGCATTGTCATTCTGGCTGCGCGGATGGGCGCACTTGAACAGCACGAAGACCGGCTCCTCGAACGCATTGGTCAGGACGTGGCGCGCGCGGAATTCGCCCGACATGTCCAAGATCGTCCGCAAACCGCGGTAGTCGCGGCGTCCGGACATGTCGAATTGAATCTCCGACAACTCCGGCTGGACGGGCTTGATCACCGAGATGTCGTCGTTCACGCGGCGGGCGACGACCTGCGGGGAATCCTGCACCAGCTCGGCCTGGGTGGCGCGCGTGGGATGCCCGACGAACTCCGGGCGTTCCTGCAACAGGGTTTTCAGACCGACGAACCCTATCGAGAGCGCCACCCAACTCAACAGGCCGGCAGTGATGGGAGCGGTCAACGGATTGGACAACGAGCCAGTTGCGCTCGCGCGGGCGGCGTCGCCGCCGGTAGGATCGCTTTCATTCATGTGAGGCGTGGCTTGGTTGGTTCGGGTTGCGAACGGCCGGGCTGGTAATTCGACACGATCCCATGGCCCACGTTCAACTCCTGCCTCGACGCTCGCCGATCCGTCCGCTTAACTTCGCCGCCGCATGGAACACGGCCTCGTCACGGATATCGCGCTCTGCATCATCGCCGCGTGGGTCGTCGCGGTCCTCTGTCAGGCCGTCAAACAGCCGTTGCTCATCGCCTACCTCGTGGCCGGGTTCGCCATCGGCCCGAATGGTTTCCGCTGGGTAATCAATCCCGACTCGATCGAAACCATCGCCAGCATCGGCCTGATGCTGCTGCTGTTCATGATCGGTTTGGAGATGGACCTCAAGACCATGTTGAGCGCGGGCAAAGCCATTACCGCCACCGCCGCCGTGCAAATCTTTGGGTGCGTTGCGTTGGGTTGGTTTTTCTTCAAGATCACCGGACTGGGCGGCGCCTGGTTGGAGGCGCTGTATCTCGCAGTGGCGGCGGCCATGAGCAGTACGGTCATCATCATCAAGATTCTCCACGACAAACGGGAACTCGAAACATTGCCGGGCCGCATCACTGTCGGGATCCTGGTGTTGCAGGACCTGGCGATCATCCTCTTTCTGGCGGCGCAACCTTACCTGGGCAGTCCGAACGTTGCCCCGCTCGTTCTGGCGTCCGGCAAGGTGTTGCTGCTGGTGGGCGTGGCCTACGGAGTGAGCCGCTTCCTGCTCCCACCGCTGTTCGGGTTCGTCGCGCGGCAGCCGGAGCTGGTGCTTGTGGGCGCGCTGGCGTGGTGTTTTGCCATGGCGGGCCTCGCCGGGGTGTTGCACCTCTCGCGCGAAATGGGCGCGCTCATCGCCGGCGTCATGTTGTCCACGTTCCCCTACACCCTGGACATCGTGGCCAAGGTCACGAACATCCGGGACTTTTTCGTGACGCTGTTCTTCGTGAGCCTGGGCATGACGATCCCGGTGCCGACGCTGCCTTTGATGATTGGGTTGCTGGCCTTCAGCGCATTCGTCATCGTCACGCGGTTCGTCACGGTGTTCGCGCCGCTCTATCGGATGCGGCTGGGCTTCCGAAGCAGTCTGCTGCCGGCGATCAACCTGGCCCAGATGAGCGAGCTGTCACTGGTGCTGCTGGCGCTGGGCAAGACGGCCGGCGAGGTTTCGCAAAACGCGGTAAGCGTGGCCGCGCTCGCCTTTGCCTTGCTCGCCGTCGGTTCCACCTACGCGATCCTCCGGAACGACCGCCTGCTGCGCCGGGCCGCGCCGTGGTTCAGACGGCTCGGGTTGCGCGACCTCAGTGACGTGGGGGAGGACACCGCCCGAATGCAGAAATCCGCCCGGACCATCCTGCTGGGCTTTTCGTGGACCGCCAGTTCGTTGCTGGAGGAGATCACCCGCGAACGGCCCGCATTGCTCCAGGACTTGCTGGTCGTGGATTTCAATCCGCTCGTCAACCGCCGGTTGCGCGCGCGCGGCGTCCGCGTGGCCTACGGCGACATCAGCGATCGTGACGTGCTGGTCCACGCCGGTGTGCCGGCGGCGGAGATTCTCATCTGCTCCCTGCCGGACACCGTGCTCAAGGGCGTGAACAACCGCAAACTGCTGCGGCAATTGCGCGAGTTGAACTGCCGGGCGCAGATCATCGTTCACGCCGAAAAGCTGGCGGACATCCCGGAGCTGTATGCCGCCGGCGCCAGCTACGTCACCGCGCCACGATTGCTGGAGGCGATGGATTTGATGCAGGCGCTGGAAGTCGCCGGAAAAAATCTGCTCGATCAGAAACGCAAGGAACAGGGCGGGCATCTGGCGGAGCGGAACGAGGTGATTCCGTAAGAAACGCTCAGTTTCAAATCCCTGCCATCAGGAAAGATTGGAGGCAACGATCAACACCCAGAATATCCCGGTTGACCGGCGTATCATTCTTGATACATTTAGCCAGTGAACGGCGAGCGCCCGTTGGCGGCGGTTTTCTTCCGAACGGATGCTGGCGGCGAGCCGGTGCGGGAATGGTTGCGGTCGCTGCCGAAGGAAGAGCGGCATGCCATCGGTGAGGACATCCTCACCGTCCAATATGCCTGGCCGGTGGGCAGACCCCTCGTCGGTTATTTGGGCGACGAGATGTGGGAAGTCCGCTCGCGGCTGAAGAACCGGATCGCGCGGACCCTGTTCATCATGCACGAGCGGGAAATTGTCCTGCTCCACGGATTTATCAAGAAAGACCAGAAAACGCCCAAGGTCGAACTGGACCTGGCGAAGAAACGTAAAAGCCAATACCTGCGACAGCATGTCTAAGAACAAACATCGCGGCTCAAACTTCGAGGATTTCCTGGCCGAAGAGGGAATGTTGGAAACAGTAAAAGCGGCGGCGCTGAAGCGTTCGATCGCCCTGCAACTCCAGCGCCTCATCGAGGAACAGGAAGTGAGCAAAAGCGAACTCGCCGCCCGCATGAAAACCAGCCGGGCCGCTCTGGATCGCTTGCTCGACGCTGAGAATTCCTCGCTTACGCTCACGACCCTGGAGAAAGTCGCCCAAGCGCTGGGCCGCAGACTCCGGATCGAGTTTGTGCCGGCCTGAGCTTCGAGCCGGCCGGCTGTGACTTCTGCCTGAGAACCAGCGGCACGCCGCCGGTGCGAACTTTGTGAGCATCCCGCGCCAGCTCGAAGCGACCGAGTTGCTGCACGTGCCAGCAGCCGCCGGGAAAAAGCTGCTCGATCAGAAGCGGAAGGAACAACGCGGGCATCTGGAGCGGCGGAATGAGGTGATTCCGTAGCCGGAAAGGCGGCCTTGCCACGGGAGCCCGTCGGCGCAATGTTGCCGCGGGATGCAACGCGTGCTCTCAGCTCTCGCGGCCTTGCTGCTGCCGATCACGGCGCTGGCTGACGGCAAGGTGTTCCCGACTGCGTTTGCAGCCAATGTCACCATCCCGGACCAGCGAGCCTTGATTCACTTCACCAACGGAATAGAACGGCTGGTGATTGAGACGCGCTTCACCGGATCGGGAACGAATTTTGCCTGGGTGATTCCGCTACCGGCCCCGCCTGTAATCGAAGAGGCGAGCAGCGGCTTGTTTCCAACCTTGCAATACATCTTCCGTCCTGAGGTCGTCCACGATGTGCCCCGCTACTACCTCGGGATTCTTGCGGCAATCTGGATCGGTTATCTGCTTCTGTTTGTCCGAGCGAACGAGCGGATAAAGATGTTGGACCTGGTGGCCTGTGCCGGGGTTGCGGTTTGCGCAAGCCAGAGTATCGAACAGTTCTCGCCAACCGCCAGGATGGTCGCTCTGGGTGGCGTGTTCCTGGTGTTGCTCCTCGGGGTCGCCGACGTTCGATTACGCAGGGAATCAGTGCGGGCGGTCGCTGGCTTGGTGCTCTTCATCTTTCTGGTGCCCACGCTGCTGCTTCCTTCGTTGGCCACGAGCCGGGCGGGCGCGTCCTCATCATCCGCCGCCGACGCGGTGGCCGTATTGGACCGGCAGATTGTCGGCGTGTTTGAAACCCAAACCATCGCGTCGCATGACCCAGAAGCACTGCGAAACTGGTTGCGCGGGCACGGGTTTCTGGTTCCCACGAACAGCGAGTCTGTCATCGCCAGCTACGTGAAGGACGGTTGGGTCTTTGTCACCGCGAAAATCCGGCGCGACGATGAGCGATGGACGACCAATACTCCGCATCCTCTGTCCCTCACCTTTAAGACTGAAAGACCGGTTTACCCGATGCGTCTGACCGGCGTGGATAACGGCCCTGTGCAGGTTAACCTTTACGTCTTCGGTCCCAAACGCGCGGCGGCACGGCATTTCAAAGTCGAGCGCTGCACGCATCCGACGTATCCGGTGGCGGCCTTGGAGGACTGGTCGAGTTTTGCCACCTGGGCGTCCGAAACCCCGGGCATTCTCCACCCTTTGCTCCGCCAATGGGTGGATGGATCGCCCGTGGCCACCAAACTCACCGCGACGCTTGCGCCTGCCGACATGCGTCAGGATGTATGGCTGGATTGGGTGTCGTTTTCGGAAAAGCGAAGCCGTTTGTTCAGTCGTCAGGGCGCGTTGCTTTTCGCGTTGAACTGGGGGACAGGAGTTTTGGGCATCGGACTGTTGGCAGCCTGCATTCTTGCGGCAGGGATTGAAACCCGCAGGCTTCTATTACCCAGACTGGCCACAGGCATCACAATGTTTGGGCTCGTACTGTGCGGAGCGATTTACGTTGGGGCGACGAAAACGGAAGTCCGGCTGATCAAATGGCCCGGCGCTAGAAGGAAAAACAACCTTTTTCAGATTTCTGTGGAACTTGAGTACGGCGGTTGGTCCACGCCTCAGCAAGCCCGTGCTGAGGCTCGCGCGCTTATTGCCAGACCTTTGGAGCCTGGTTGGAAGACGAGCCTCGATTGGCAGAATCAATATCTGGGAGGCCCCATTCGAGAGGAGGATTCTCCTGGGAATTACCTGCTTCGCGAACAGGACGGGCACTTGAAATTCATCATCTATGACGCAAAGGGTGCGGCATGTGTTCTCGACGATTGGTCCGTACCCAGACTGCGGTGAGGATGTCGGAGGGGCCGTAGTCATGGCATTGCGGATTGATTGCTCCGGCATGTGAAGGCAGGATTGGGCCTTGATGAATCCGGTCCACGTTTTGTTCCTTTACGCCAACGTCGCCGCGGCGACAGTGTGTTTCGCGCAGCATACGGCCGTCGAACAGGCGGGCCAGTTGGAGTTAGGGGGCAAGTTCAAGCAAGCCGCCGCCACTCTTGTCAATGCACTCGCGGGCGCAGCTCTTCCAGCCGAACAACGAAAGCAACTCGAGTTCGAGTTGGACCGGCTCGAACGCATCCGCAAGGACTATCCTCTCACGCCGGCCGCGTTGTTCGCCGCCCTCAACAAGTCGGTCAAGGGCCTTACGGCGGACGAGTTCGAGCGGTGGATTGCGGAGGGCCGGTTCGACAGCCGCGAGATTGATGGCGAGCGGCGGTTCATGGGTTCGAGTGTGAGCAACCTCTTTTTCCGGCACGCCGAGTTGAACGCCCGCCGCATCCTACCGCTTGAAACGGCGGTACACGATCGTGCCATTTGGGAAAATTGCCGTGCCATCAAGCGGGCCGCTCAGACCGCCGGGAAGCCGTACGTGCTGCCGAATCATTTCCGCGTCACCATGACAGTCACCGCCAAGGCGGGCGCGGCGCCGCCGGGCGAAATCATTCGCGCCTGGCTGCCGGTTCCGCGCGCGTATCCATTCCAGACGGATTTCGAGTTGCTGAAAACGTCGTCGCCGATAAAGCACTTGGAGCCTGACACAAGCGCGATCCGCTCCGTGCATCTCGAACAGGCCGCGCGGAAGGACAAGCCAACGATTTTCAAGGTCGAGTACGCGTACACGACTTATGGCGTTTGGTTTGACTTAATCCCGGGCACCGTGCGCGATAAAGTGATCGGCACTCCCCTCACCCTGTCCCTCTCCCCTTCCGATGGGGAGAGGGTGGCATCCCGCCGGGTGATGGGAAGTTTCGACGATCCAACAAATTTCACAAACGAAGCGCCGCACGTCGTTTTCACCAGCGAGATGCGGCAGCTTTCGGACGAGATCACCGGCACGGAAAGCAGTCCAGTGCTCAAGGCGAAAAAGTTTTACGACTGGATCGCCGAGAACATCAAATACAGCTACGCCATCGAGTATTCGACGATCCGCAACATCGGCGAGTATTGCCGGTCGCATGGCTACGGTGATTGCGGACAGGAGGCGTTGCTGTTCATCACGCTGTGCCGGCTCAACGGCATCCCCGCGCGCTGGCAATCGGGCTGGAACACGTTCCCCGGCGCCAAGACGATCCACGACTGGTGCGAAATCCATCTCGCGCCCCACGGCTGGGTGCCGGTGGACCCTTACATGGGCATCTGGGCGATGCGATACGCGACCACCCTCGCGCCGGATCAAAAGCGCGAGGTGCGCGACTTCTATTTCGGCGGCCTCGACCAATACCGCATGGCCGCCAACAGCGACCACAACCAGGAGTTGTCGCCGCCGAAAAACTCGATGCGCTCGGACGACGTGGATTTCCAGCGTGGCGAACTCGAGTGGGGCGGGCGCAACATTTACTTCGACCAGTACTCGTATGCGCTGCAGGTGAGGGAAGTGAAAGCGCGGTGACGACGAAAAGGAGAAAGGGAGCAAAGGGGCAGAGGAGATTGCGTTTGCCCAGTTGCGCTTTCCCCTCTGCTCCTTTTCTCCTTTTCCCCTCTGCACTGTTCGACACAATCCCGCGGGTTGAAGAAATCCATACAACGCCGTGCGCTGGCCGTCGCCGTTCAGGCCGCGCGCGCAGCGGGCAAAGTGATGCGGCGCAATCTCGGCGCCGCCAAGCTCGTGAACGCCGCGACGCAATACGACATCAAGCTGGAACTGGACGTGCGGTGCCAGAAATTGATCGAACGCCGGTTGCGCCGCGCGTTTCCCCGCATCGCGTTGCTGGGCGAGGAAGGCGATTCGGGCTCGGTGCAGGAGCAATACCGCTGGGTGGTGGACCCGATTGACGGGACGGTGAATTACGCCTACGGCATTCCGCACGCGTGCGTCTCGATCGCATTGCAAATGCGGAGTGCGGAGCGCGAAGCGCGGAATGCGCGCACCCGACGCGACCGATTGCTTGGCGCAAGGCGCAACACGGAACACGTCACCTTGCTCGGGGTGGTTTACGATCCATTCACGGACGAACTGTGGACGGCGACTCGCGGCGGGCCGGCGCGGTTGAATGGCCGCGTGATTCGCGCCAGCCGCCGCTCCAAGCTGGCCGAGGCTCTGGTGTCCGTCGGTTTCGCCAAGAGCCGCCACAGCCTGGAACGGGCGTTGCCGTATTTCGCGTGGCTCTCGCGCCGGGTGCGCAAAGCCCGCATCCTGGGCGCGGCGGCTCTGGGTTTGACCTATGTAGCCACGGGCCGGCTCGACGCCTACATCGAGCGCGGGATCAATCTTTGGGACGTGGTCGCGGGCGTGTTGATCATCGAACGCGCCGGAGGCAAAGTCTGGCTCAAGCGGGTGCCTGGCTCGCGGCGGCTTCGGTTGGTGGCCAGCAACGCGCCGCTCCACGACAAGTTTCCGCGTCCGCGTTGAAATCGCCGCTCGTCTGGTGCAAGTTCCACGCCCGAAGCATGAAGGATTCAATGAAGTTCGGCCTCTCCGCCGCGTTGTTCGGTTTGAACGTCACGCTGTTTGCCGCGCCGGTGATTGATCCGATCTCCAACAAGAACATTCCCGCCGGCAAATCGCTCATCATCCCGGTGACGGCCACCTCGACCAACGGCCGCCCGCTCACGTTCACCGCCACGAGCAGCACGAACCGGATTACCGTCAGAGTTCACACCAACAATCCGTTTTGGAAAATGTCCATCGTGCAGGCCGCCAACTCGAATGCGCCGGGCGCATTTCTGACCGGCTTCCGTGGCGGGCTGGCGATGGTGACCAACGTCGGCGACCTGACGTTCATGCTGTTCAAGGAGCTTGCGCCGCGCACCGTGGACGCAATTTCCGGGCTGACGCTCGGCGCGTTCTACAACAGCAACACCATCATTCACCGCGTCGTGGCCACGCCGTTCGCGATCATCCAGGGCGGCGATCCGAACACCAACGGCAGCGGTGGACCGGTATTTCGTTTCGACGACGAGTTGAATCCGCAGGCCATCTTCAGCGGCAACGGGCAACTCGCCATGGCCAATTCCGGCCCGGACAGTGCGGGATCGCAGTTTTTTGTCACGGTCGGCCCGCAGCGCGTGTTCGATTGCCGCTACACGGTCTTCGGCCAGTTGTTGCGCGGCTTCGGCGTGCTGACCAACATTCTTGGCGTCGCCACCAACAGCGCCAATCGTCCGCTGGCCGACGTCATCATCGCCCGCGCGTCGCTCGTGCCTAACTGGACCGACACGGTGCTGACGCTGACCGGCACGAATCTCGCCGGCATCTCCGGCACGATCCGGGTCATCGCGGACGACGGCACCGCTGGCGGGCGCGTGACGAACATGTTTACGGCGACGACGGTATCGGACGGCGGGAACAACGCGCCGCCGTTTCTCTATCCAAAAACGGTGACGAACCTCCTCGGGCCTCTGAACGGCCGGCTGACCAACATTGTCTCGGCAGTCGATTTGGAGGGCCAGGCGTATTACTGGTTTCCGTACCTCGCGGATTACAACTCTTATTTGGTTGCTTCAAACTCGACTTTCGGTGTCACGAACGGTCAGTTGAGAGTGGTCCTTGTGCCGGCGACCAATTATGCCGGACCGGTGTTCGCGGATTTCTTCGTAAGCGCTGATCCTAATTGGAGTTTTTACTACGAGAACTATCCACCGGATTTCTGGCCTCCGTATGACAGCCAGTCTTACCGTTTCGCCATCGGCGAAACGCAAATCATATCGTGGTCATCCAACTTGGTCTCGAATCCCTTGCTTGCTTACACGAACCAATTGCTTGTCACTTTCAGCAACGGCGTGGCCAACAGTGCCGCCAGCAATTTCAACGCGTTCATCAACTGGGGCGACAACGTCATCACCAGCGGCTCGATCCTGACCAACACCGGCGGTCGCAAGGAGGTCCGCGGTTCGCACACCTACACGAACAGCGGGCATTATCCGGTTTACGTCACGATCAACAGCTACATCGGCGCGCAGGCCAGAACTTCCTTGCTTGCGGTTGTCCCTCCGGCCCTGAGCCTCAGTCGTTCGGGGACGAACTCCATACTCAAGTGGCCGGCCTGGGCTTCCGAGTACCAACCGCAAACCCACACCAACCTCGGCACCACCAACTGGGTCGCGCTGACGAATCTCCCGGCGCTGGCCGGTTACGAAATCGCCGTCACGAACGGGAGCACGGCCAGCAACGCGCTCTTCCGATTGCGGCGGTGAGGCGGGCAGTGTGGACGGTTAGACTGTTTGCCGAAATTGATTTTTTCCGAAAAGCTCCTCACCCCGTCCCTCTCCCCATCGGATGGGGAGAGGGTGGCCGAAGGCCGGGTGAGGGGTTTTCTGGTTCCTTTCCGGAAATCTGTTTTGGCAGCCGTTCTAAGAGCGCGATTACTCCTCGCCGTCGTAGTAGTCGGCGTGCTGGACGCGGACCGGCTTGGCATGGCCGGGCAACGCCCACTTGTTGCTGTCCGGATAGTGGCAGGTGTCGGAGGCCGGATTGTCGGCGATGACGTAATAGACCAGGTCAGTGGCGCCGGTGTTGACGATCTGATGCGGTTCGCCCGGCGGATGGAGGAGGCAATCGGTTTCGACGATTTCGGTTGTGCCCGCGGGCGTGCGCACCTGGCCGCGGCCGGAGACGATGAGGTAAAACTCCCATTGCGCCGAGTGGGCATGATAGGGCCAGTTGGTCGCCCGGGGCGGCAGCCGGACCAGTTCGACTTCAAACGGGCAGGAGGCGTTGCGCGATTTCTCGCCGTTGTTTTGACGCAGGCGGCCCGAAATGTCCTGACGAAACAGGCGGAAACGGCCGCCGGGTGACTTGCGCTCATCCACAGGAATCACTGAGAGGTTGGCTTTGTTCATGGGTTTTTGGACCGCCATGCTAACGGGCATCGGCAATGGCGGGAACTGGAATTTTTGCCCGCACCATTGAGTTTAAGTTCAGAGTTGCATGAAGAGGCGTGCGAGGAAAGTTCTTGCCGCGCGCCTGACCGGGCGCTTCCGGAATCGAATGCTCCTCGTTTTCGACTTACCAGCAGGATTCGAGGACGAGGACGAAGACGGGAACGAGGAGGAAAGGAAAACCGCGCGCTGCGGGCCAGACACTACTGAAGGACGAGCCGGTAATAGGCCTGGCCGGCGGGTGGCGAGGCGTCGGAAAACTGCCCCGCGCCGTTCTGATCCGTGGGAAGGTTCGTGATGGTTGACCAGGGACCGCCGGGACTCGTTGTCCGCTGGAGGGCATAGGTTTCGCCTGGCAGTCCGCGGATTTGAATCAGCCAGCCATTGCCATTGCGCGTCAGCGGAAGGATGCGGCCGGCGATTTCGAGGCGAAACACATTGCCGCTGCCCTGGCTGCCGCCGCTGGAGGTCGTGCCAAACAGCGCACCATCGTTGCCGTCGGCCAGACTCGAATACGGCAGTGCGCCGTTCTCGCCGCCGAATTCCACCAACGTCGTGAGCTTGCCGCCGGGCGTGACGCGGAACACGGTGCCCAGGTTGCTCGAACCGCCGCTGTATGTTGTGCCGTAGAACGCGCCGTCGTTGCCTTGGCGCAACACCGCCTGCGGTGAGGCGCCATTGGTCTGGCCGAACGAGCAAAGCAAGGACAAGGTGCCGTTGGTGGTCACACGAAATACACTGCCGTTTCCCGAACCGCCGCCTGCGGATGTTGTGCCGTAAAGTGCACCGTCGCTGCCCACTGCCAATCCCGCGTAGGGCAGGGCGCCATTCGTTTGTGCGAAGGAGACCACGGTCGAAAGCGCACCATTGGTCGTCACGCGGAACACCGTTCCGAAATCCCCGCCCCCGCCGTTCGCGGTGGTGCCGTAAAACGCACCGTCCATCCCCCGAACGAGACCTGAATACGGATAGGCGCCGTTCGCGCCGTCGAAGGATACCAGTGTGGTGAGCGCGCCGTTTGTCGTGACGCGGAATATCGTCCCGTAATTGTCGCTCCCCCCGGTCACGGTCGTGCCATAGTAAGCGCCGTCGGCCGTTGCCGTCAGCGGTGCCGCGGGATAAGCACCGTTTGTCCCAAGAAAAGACACCAGGCGGGTCAACAAGCCGTTGGTGGTCACCCGAAACACAGTGCCGTTATCAACGCTGCCTCCGAAAAACGTCGTCCCGAAGAACGCGCCGTCCTTGCCGGCCGTCAGCGCCGCTTGCGGACCGTTTCCGTTGGTGTTGGCAAAGGAGGCCAGCGTGGTAATCACTCCGCCCGCCGTGATGCGAAAGACAGTGCCGTAGTTCCCGTTCCCGCCGTAGGCGGTTGTGCCGTAAAATGTGCCGTCACTGTGCGACACCAGGCCATTCGGGCTGGGGTCATTCACGCTTTGGGGAAAACCGTAAATCTCCTCGACGGTTATCGCACCGGTCCAGGCAGTCGTCGCGAGAATTCCGGCAGTCGCAAGCAGCTTCGCTTTCATTCCGTGCGCGTTGGACCTGAGCAAGCCTCCGGCCAACCGGGTCACAGTTCGTCCCAGGAGGTGGCAAGGTACCCGGAACTGGTCACGCCGTGCTTCAAGTCCTCATCGTAATGGAAGTTGTAGTGTCCGTTCATTTTTGCCGAGAAGGTGATGCTGGCACCCACGAAGTCGTAGGTGTTCCTGCCGCCACCACCGAGGCTGTAGGCGGCCTGCGGGGCATAGATGGTTCCGACAAACGAGGCATTGGCGCCCATGTCGAGATAAGTGTTGGTGGGCAGGCCGAAGTAGCTGAAGTTCTTGGCCTGGCCGGTTTCATTGATGACGCCCGAGCCGCTGATGCTGGCTTTGGCACCGGCCATGTAAACCTTCAAACTGGCGCCGGGAGCAATCCGAATCTCCATGCGACTGCCAATCGCAATGTCGTCCTGGACGTACAGAATCGTGTCTTTGCCGCTGACATACACGCTATTGGCGAGGGTTTTCAATGTCCAGGGCGAGGAATTGTTCAAGACGTATTTGTAGGTTGTGCCGTTGATCTTGTAGTTCCCGGGGACCGGCTGCAGCCAGTAGGCCACGGGCGGCAGCACCGCATCGGGGAAGGAGGCGTTCACGTCGTCTTTGAAATGGCCTGCTTGGATACCCTCGTTCCCCGAGTTGACCCAGTTCATGTCGCCGACGGTTCCGCCTGGCCCCACTTGCGCCACCCCACCTGGAGCCGTGTGGACCGTGCCTTTGATCTTGCCGTTGTCCACTTGAATGGCATTAGTCGCGCCCGACAGGGATTGGATGTCACCGTGGTCCAGAGCCTTTTTGGGGTCGTATGTCCCCCCAGTGCTATAGTTCGTGTTCGAGGAGTCGAAGCTGTCCGTGGCGATGCCGGATCCGTTGAGATCCATCGTGCTGATAACCACCATGGCTGCCGGGTAGCTCTGACTGGGTTTGGGTTTGGTTCGAATCTGAACGGTCCTCACAAGGGTCGGCGTGGCGACCGGCCCGGGAACGTAGCCTCGGGAAACGACCAACGGCGGAAGGTTGTTGGTAACCACGATAGTCACGCCGTAGGAACTGGTCCCAAGTGTGTTGGTCTTGGCATAACGGCCTCCCGAGAGGTTGATCCAACCATTGACCGCCAGTTTGTTGGTGGTGACTCCGGCAGTGTTCAGGTGGGCCAGTGCCTCCTCGACTCCAGCCTCCGCCACCACCATGGCCTGATTCCATGATTGCGCGCGGGCGACTGAGAACCGTTGCGTCCGGGCCATCATGAGGTAACTGCCCATCAGGATGCCCAGGATCGCGCAGATCAACATTGAGACCATCAGCACGCTGGCTTGCTCTTCGGCGAATTGTTTGCGGGGTGTTTTCATAGAACGGGTTTGTTGCGGATGACGATTTGTGCTTGCTGCATGGCTTCGCTAGTCAACTTTTTGCCCAGAACGGTCCGGGAACACTTCCAGGCGATGCCAATGGACTTGGCCTCCGAAACGGTTGAGGCGCTTCCAAGCGTCCCTCCCGCGAGCGGAATGTTTCTCCACATCGAGAATTGGAAAGCGTCGCAATCAGAAAGCAGGATGTTCGTCTTGGTGTCGCCGTTCTTCCATTCGGAGAGCTGGCGGGTGCTGGGAGACCAGGCGTAAACCAGGTTGGTGCTGCCGCTGTAGTTCAATACGATCTTGTTCGTCGAGAAGCTGAAGAGGCCCTTGGCCAGGCGGATGTCCCGGGTCATGCGGTCCAGGGCGGCGCGGCTGGTCCGGTCCAGGTTGATATAATTGCCCATGACGGCGAAACTCCGGCTGCTGGTCATGAAGCTCATCGTCATCGCCAGGAGGACCAGCGTTCCGACTCCTACGGAAACCATCATCTCAACCAAAGTCATACCCCGAAGGGCATTCCCTGTTCGCTGTGAATTCTGTGTGTTGCTCAGTCTCATGTTGACTCCTTTGAAGCCAGCTCATTGTCCGTCCGAAACGTAGGCCTGCATGCCGTCCTTGGACACGTAGGTCTGCATGGAGCGGCTGCGCTTGATGTTGCCGGAGTTCCACGACGCGCCGACGTTTATCAGCAGCATGTTGGTTCGATACGCTTCCGCCAAGCTGCCTGCGGGCGGGATGCTGCTGGCGAAAGTGACCGTGTAAGCGACGCCGCCCTGACCCTTGCCCTGGTTGGCCGGATCGTAGTATTCGATGGTGCTCGGCGGATTGAGGCTGGAGTTCTTCAACTGGTCGAAGGTGCAGAGCCGAACTCGCTCCATCCGTTGGATGATGATTTGCGTGGCCCGCAGATCTTCCCGGGTGACTCCCACCATGGAAAAGCCCGCCGCAAAACAAGCGTGGAGGGCGATGAACATTATCGAGGCCAGGCCGATTGCCATGACCGATTCGACAAGTGTGAAGCCTGCGGCGGAAGCCACTGGACGTGCCGGTGAAATTGTGCGGGGAACCCTCATCTTGCGTCCTTGTTTCATTTGTCTCTTTCTGCCAATCTCCACCTTCAAGTCGGGTGGATTGCTCCTTTAACGGCCACGAATCTTGCACAATCTTATGCGTTTGTGAACTCGGGCCAACGTCGGAATTAGTTCCCGGTGCCCCATTGACCGCGCCCGAGGAATCCCCGGGGGCAAAGAACTGCTTGAACGCCAGCCCTTCTGGCTTGGCCCACGAACGCGGCCGCCTGTCACTGGTTGATTGGGAACCACCTGTCCTTGCGCGATTCGCTTCTCCTGCCGAGGTCTTCACCAGAGTGCTTCGGCCCGGCTGCCAAAGCGCGGCCGCGTTGCTGAAGGCGATCAAGGCCATACAGCCCGATAAAATGCCTTGTCCGACGGCGCGCTGGCGTCGGTGAATTCTCCCAGGCCGGCGTCGTTTGCGCTGGCAGCGCCCAACTCCTGCCAAACCGTTCCCGGGCTTTCGAAGGCGCCCGCCCGCTCAACACGATAGGTGAATCCGGGCACGCCGGCGAACGTGACCTTGATCCCTGTGTCGGTCGACGCAAGACCCAGAAGGTTTGCCGCGACGGTTCGGGGCTCGGCGTCATTGAGGAGGATGCGAATGCTATTGGTCGCGTGGCTCCCTGCCATTCCGTCGGTCACGATGTATTCGAGATGATCGGTCGAGTTCCGGTTAGGATCGGAGTCAGATGGCAGGTAATAGATCGCGTTCCCGATACTCTTGATCGTTGCCCCATTCGTTCCACTGCTGATTGAAACCAGCGTAACCACGCCGCCATCGGCATCGCTCGTGTAGTTGGCCAGGAATTCAGGAATCGAAATCCGCAGCGCCGTGTTAGTCGCGCGCCAGTAGGTGGCCGGCGCCGCGAGAGGGGCACTGTTGATGACCTGGTTCACTCCGAGCGAGTTGGTGACGCCAATGAAATCGCCCGTCGAAGGAAATTCCGCGGTGATGAAGTGTGCTCCTGGAGTCAGCTCCGACGTGGCAAGCACGGCTCCACCGGCGTCGAGCGTCACGGGCGAGCCAAGTGGATTGCCGTCAGCGCGGAACTGAACCGTGCCGGTGAGCATGGCCGCGCTCGGCGATACTGCTGACAGCGTCGCTGTGAGGACGACGTTCGAGCCGTTTGGCGCCGGATTGGAAGATGAACTTACCGACATCGTCGCGGTCGCCGGAGTCAGAGACAGTGCGCCGGGGACGAACGAGAAATCGTAGTTCGACGATGAGAGTGTGCCTTGCGAGACGTTGATGACATAAGGCCCGCCGGCGACAGGACTCGCGGCAGTTCCGGTCGTGTCGAAAACCGGTGCGCCTTCGAGCACGCTGGTGTTTTCGCCGTTGACAAAACCGCTGAAATCCGCCGTGAACGCAGGATTCGGAGCGCCATACACACGGGACTTGTCATCGGCGGTCACGGTCAACGTCGCTTTCGTGACCGTCAGCGACCCGTCCACAAAGACGTAATCGTAGTTGGGGGCGCTCATGGTGCCCGGGCCGACATTGATCGGATAAGGCGCGCCTGCCACGGAACTCCCGGCAATCGCTGCCGTGCTCAAGCTCGGACTGCCGGTCACCGAACTCTCGCTTTCGCCGTTAACGAATCCGCTGCACGCGAAGGTCAACGGCGGGTTGGCGGCGCCGTAGGGCCGGGATTTGTTTTCCGCCGTGACCGTGAGCGTTGCCTTTTCCACGGTCAGCGAACCGGGAAGGAAGCTGAAACTGTAATTCCCCGCGATGAGCGTGCCTTGGGCCACGGTGATTGGATAACCCGGGCCTCCACTGGTCGCAGGACTCGCCGGGGTCGCAGTGGTCGTGACTTGCGGACTGCCGCTCAACACCCCTGCGCCATCGCCATTCACAAAACCGCTGTAAGCCGCCGTCAGTGGAGGATTGGTTGCGCCGTAGGTGCGGGATATGTTCTCCGCTGTTATGGTCAATTGAGCCTTGGCCACAGTGAATGACTGATCCACCGCCGGCGCGGCGTTCCAATTTGCATCGCCCGCCTGTGTCGCCCGCACCGTCACCATGCCGGCCCCGGTGATGTTGAGGGAGTGATTGACGACGGTGGCCGGACCTGAAAGAAGACTGAAACTGACGCCAAGCCCAGAAGACGCACTGGCGCTCAACGTGAAGGGCGAATCGCCGTAGATCCGGAGGCCCAACGTGCCGAAGGCAATTGCTTGATTTCCTTTGACAACATTGAAGCCGCTGCTCACCGCGTCCGTCATTCCACCGGCGCTGGCGATCAACTGGAGGTTCGTTCCGGCGGAATTAACGCCAAGAGTCAGGAAGCCCACCAACCCATTGCCCGCCTCCGTACCGATGTCCAATGTCGTAGTGCCGGTCAACGGTCCGGTTCCCGGCCCCATAGAGAGCGTGACATCCAGATGACTGCCCAATCCATTGGTGGAGGGGTTTCCGAAAAGATCGCAAGTTCGTAGCACCGGCTGGACCGCGAGCGGGGCACCCACCGCGCCGTTGGCCGGCTGCGTGGCAAAATTCAGTTGGGTGGCAGCCGCGGGCGTCACGGCGATTGTTCCTGAACTCACGCCCGTTAACCCGCCGCTGGTGAAATTGATGGTGATGTTTGTTGCCACCGTGTGCGCGAGGTTCACGAACGTGGCCAGGCCGCCGGCCGCCGTCGCATTCGTGGCCCCCAGCAGCGAGCCGCTGCCCGCCCCGCGCGTCGCCGTGACGACCACGCTCGAATTGTTCGTGCATCGGTTCCCGAACTGGTCCTGCACCTCGACGACCGGTTGTGGCGCCAGTGCTGCGCCAGCCGTGGCCGTCGCGCCGGGTGCTGTCAGCAATCCAAGCTTCCGCGCCGCGCCAGCGACTTCACGCAGAGTGCCGAAGTTGGAATTCGTAGAGACGGTCGCCAGGGTGGCAGTGCCGCCGGCGGTGAGGTTGCCGCCGGCCAGCGGAGTTCCCGCCGCGGGGCGCACGCGCACATTTTGCCAGGTCAGTTTGCAGGTGACGCCGCTGAGACTCGCCCTGGTCACGGTAAACACCAGTTGCGTAGGGGTCACGGAAGTCAACGGCACCGCGGTACCGCTTGCGACACCGTTGATGTTATTCGCATTTTTGCCGCTGCCGGCCAGTCGCGTGATCAGCACCGTAGGTGCTGTCCCACCGGTGTCGAAGAGGAACCCGCCCGGCGCTTTCAAGACGATGGTTCCAGGGCCCACGTTGCCGCTGGCAAGTTCCGAGTAGGCCGGACCGGTCAGATTCGTGAACCCGCCGCTGGTCGCGTCCGCCGATATGGCGCTGCCGCCCGCAGCGGCGGTGAAATTAGGTGCGACGACGGAGATGGCGGGACTGGTGCTCGTCGCCTTGTTGGAATCGGAAACGTCGCTTGCCGTGATCGTCGCCGTGCCCGCCGTGTTGAGGGCGACGCGGAACAGCTTGGTGCCGGAAACCAGCGCTGCATTCGCCGGAATCATTGCGCCCGCGTCGCTCGATGCGATTCCCACCGCATCCACGACAGAATTGACAAGGTTCCAATTCGCGTCCACCGCGTTGACCGTCACGTCGAACGGTGTGGTGCCCACCTGCGTAAGGGGGGTGCCCGTCTTGCCCGTGACCGATCCGGGAGCTGCTGTCTCGCCGGGCACGAGCAGTTGCAGTTTGACGAAGGCTCCCGGCCCGACGTTTACTGCACCCGAACTTGCGCCAGTCAAACCTGCGGCTGAGAAGTTGAGTGTGAGACTCCCCGCGACCGTGCAGGAAAGATTCGCGAACGTTGCAATTCCGTTGACTGTCGTGGCGGTTAGCGGGCCTTGCAAGCCGCCGCTGCCACCGGCGCGCGAGGCCGTGACGATGCGGCCATTGTCGGCAGCCACGAGATTGCCCGCGGCGTCCTCGATGCGAATCGCCGGTTGTTCCGGGAAAGCCACCCCCGCGGTGGCGACGGAAGAAGGTTGCGTCTGAACCATCAATCTGCTGGCCGGACCGGGATTCACGGTGATCAACGGGGTGCTGCTGGGCGTTTTCGCACCGTCGGTGATGTCGCTGGCGGTCAGGGTGGACCCGCCCGCCGACTTGAGAGTGACGCTGAAATTCTTCGTCCCACCAACCAGCGAAGCATTGGCCGGGAGCGTCGCGATTGCGTCGCTCGACGCGAAACCGACTGTGTGCGTGACACCGGATACAAGATTCCAGTGGGTGTCTACAGCGTTAACGGTGACGTTGAAAGGGGCATTGGCTATCTGGCTGATGGGGCTGCCTGTCTTCCCGTTCGCGGTGGCGGGTGCGGCGGTTTCGCCAGGCACGAGCAATTGAAGCCTGGTGAACGCACCGGCATTGACCGTAAAGTTACTGCTGACGGCGCCCGTCAGACCCGGGCTGCCGGCGGTAAGTTGCTTGTTCAACCCTGCCAGGTTAATTTGCAGATCGGAGAAGCTGGCCACACCGTTCCCAGCGTTTGTCCCGATATCCAGCGTCGTCGTGCCGAGCAGCGCGCCCGTACCGGCAGTCAGCGCGACGGTCACAGGCTGGCTGGCGGCCAGCCCTACGGTGGAGTAGCTCCCGAACCGATCTTGTGCCCTCAACACCGGGACCACACCAAAGGGCGCACCGGCAGTCGCTGCGCCCGGCTGTGTGGCGAACACCAGCCGGTCTGCCGGTGCCGGGGTGATGAGGATGGAATCGGAAGTGACGCTGGTCAGATTCGTGGCGCTGAACTGAATGGTGATCGTGCCCGCGACCGCGTGCGAGAGGTTTGTATAAGTCGTCACTCCCCCGATGGCGGTTTGCTTGAGCGAACCTTGCAAAGTCCCGCTGCCGGTAGCGCGCGCGGCCGTCGTGACCGTGGTGGTGTCCAACTGCCGCAAATTGCCAAACTGGTCGAGTATCATGACCTCGGGCTGAACCTCGAACTGCACACCGGCAATGGCCGTGGCCGAAGGTTGAGTCTGCAGCGCGAGTGCCCTCGCCGCGCCGGCGACGATGTTCAGCAACCCAAAAGTTGTGTTATCGTTCACGATTCCAGAGATCGTGGCCGTGCCAGGGTTCGCCGAGTTGCGGCGGATGTAGCCGGCCAGCGGGGCATCGGTCCCCACCAACGGCTGCACCTGAACGCCGCTCACAGTTACGATGTCGCCCTTGCTTGCTCCGCCCACGGAGACCGTCACCGTGAGGTTGGAAGCTGTCACCAAAACGCTCGCGGAGGTGATGTCGCGACTCCCCTGAAACGTCACGCTGCCGACACCCGGGTTGAAACGCCAGCCATCCGGCGGGGTCAGGGTCAGGGTCTGGCCGGCGCCGGCGGCAAAGTCGGCGCTGGCCCCCTCGGCGATTACGATGTTCCCTAGCGCCGTGAAGGCCGCTCCATTGGTGGATGTGAGGGCCTTGTCGGCCGAGATATTTTGTCCGCCAGTTGGCTGCGTGATGACGACGTTGGCAAGGAGCCGAACGGAGCAGAAGATGTACAATCCAGCCATCAGTCCGAATCGGAATGGTGATTTTTGCAGGCGTGCTTTCATGGGGATACGTGTGTCGTTCGATGTTTCTTGGCGCTTCACTCAACTTCCTTGTCCTGCGAAGATTCACCCGGTTCCGGGCTTACAACAATCGGGCTTAGTCAGGGTCGTATTCCCCGTGCCTACCAGAAATAACGCCCAGGGACTCCCCGGGATGGCCTCCAACGGTGGGAAATCCTTGTGCCGGAACTGCGCTCAGATCTTCAAGCCTTCCCGAAACCTGCGCGTGGAATGGTCGCAGTCTCCGCCGAAAACGAGCGCTTGGCTTAACCCTTCTCGATGCAGCCGTAGGCGTTGTGGTTGTGGATGCTCTCCTGGTTTTCGGCTTCCACTTTGTACCACGTCACGTCCGGGTGGGCGTTGAGCCGGAGCGCGATGTTGCGGACCAGGTCCTCGACGAACACCGGATTGTCGTAAGCCCGCTCGGTCACGGCCTTTTCATCCTCGCGCTTGAGCAGGGCGTAAAGCTCCGAACTGGCGGAGGCCTCGATCATTTCGATCACGTCCTCGATCCAGATCGGTTTGGTGAAGCGCAATTGCACCGTGACTTCGCCGCGCTGGTTGTGCGCGCCGCGGGCGCTGATCGCTTTCGAGCACGGGCACAGCGTCGTCACGTTCACCTTGACCGTCAGCAGGAAGTCTATCTCCTGGCCGCACGCGGCGGCGTCGAAGCGCGCAACGTAGTCCATGACCCCTTCCTTCCCGGAAACCGGCGCGCGCTTGACCAGAAAATACGGGAACTCCATCTCCAGATGCGTCGTCGTGGCCTGGAACTTTTGCTGCATCGCGTAAAGGATGTCCGGGATGTTCTCCACGTGCATCACGCTGCCGTGGGCGTTGAGCACCTCGATGAAGCGGCTCATGTGCGTGCCTTTGAATTCCTTCGGCAGGTCCACGAACATGCCAATGGTGGCGACGGTGTTCTGGACGCTGTGCGCCTTGTCGCGGACCTGGATCGGGAAACGCAGGCCGCGCACGCCGACCTTGTCAATGCGCAGTTGGCGGTCGTCACGTTCGCTCTGCCGGTCGTGCAAGTTGGCGCGCTGCTTCGTGTCGGGCGCCGGGGCAAGCGCCGGCGATGGCGGAAAAGCCGTCGGTATCATGGACTCAGTCTAACCGGCGCGCGCCTGAATGCAATCTGCAAATCTGGCGACGCCACCACCCGAGGCAGATCGAGGCGCGTTCCCGCAAACCCTCTTCCGGGCAATTCGCTGTCGGTGTGAGCCGACGTGAACAAGCCCAAACTAATCTTGGTGACGGAACCCAGACCTCCTCACGTCGGCTGCTGCGGTTCAGCGGCCCGATGCGCCTGCTGTTTTACGCTCTTCCTGGGCCGGGCCGGGGTGGGTCGGTTCATGGAAAGGGCCACCAGACTCCGGGTGAACGGTTCGCTATCAAACAAGCGTCAATCATTGGTGGTCTTCATCAGAACAGCGACCGCGGCTGCTCAACGAACCGCTTGGCTTCTTCAACGTGGTAGGCGATCTCGCAATCTGGACACCAAAGGTGGTACTCGTAGTAGTAATCGCGGCTCGGTTTCCATTTTCCTTTCCGCTTGATGATGGGCGTTGAACATTTCCGGCACGGTTCGCTTTCAGCGGCAATGTCGTCGCTCTGCGGCTGGTTCCCGGCGCCGTTCATGCCTTCAACTTCTCCGGCGTTGTCTGAAACGCCCGCGCTCGAAACAGGAAATCCACGATGTTCCCTTCATGCGGCTGGAGCCAGTCGAGTTTGATCGTCGGGATCGGACCTATGTTCAGGCGGTCAATGTTCGTCGCCTCCATGAGCTGGGATTCCCAGGCTTTGTCGTTCGTGATGGCGCTGCACACGAGCGTCGGGCCGATCTGCTCGATCATCTCGCGCTGCGGGCATTGCACCACCGTCACGTAGGGGAACATGAATTCCGTCTGCGCAATCTTGCGCTGGGGCGAATCGCAATGAATCACCCACGGCCGCAGGTAAGCACAACGTTCCTGCTCGACCAGGCGCGCGCCGAATTTCGCCGTCATGTCCGTCACGCCGCCCTCGTTCATTTTGTCGAGAATCGAAGTGTGAACGCCCTGGGCCTGTCCCTTCACGGTGAACGCCGCGAGGGTGGCGGTCGGATCGTCCGGCGGCTTCACGTCCATGGGGCCGAGCCGCTCGCCCAGGGCCTGCGCGATCTTCTGCGTGTGCCGCGACGCCCACAAGCCGGAGCAATTGATGCAACCACGGCCGCTGTTCAGATAAACGCTGTCCACCATCAGGTCGAGATACCGGGGCCAGTCGTCCACCACGTCGTCGCCCAGCAAAATCTTGCTGAAACCCGGCCCATGCACCTGGACGCACGGATTGCCGTGATACCGTTGCACGGTTTCCGTGCTGCCAAAAATCTTCACGCGCCGGCAGCGGCTGACGACCTCGGCGCCCATCTCCGCCCCGCCGGGATAAACGCTGATGGCTTCGCGCGGCACCCCGGCTTCAAAAAACGCCGCCGCCATGCGATACGGCGTCCACGGCTCCTGCGGACCGGGCTTGAGCACCAGCCCGACCTGCATCGGAATCACCGGCAGCCAGAGTGTGTGAACGCCCGGCGAATTCGAGGGCAGCACGAGGCCCAGCACGGGCGACTGCGCCTGGTAGCTGACCACCACCCCGCGGCCTTCCTCGCCGAAGCCGTGCGTCAGGATGTCCAGCGGCAATCCGCGCGTGAGGCAATCGAGAATGCGATCCATGTTCGACAGCACGAAATGGTTTTTCGACATGTTGAACTTGCACATGTGTTCGGGCAGCCCGGTCGAGGCGGATTGCTGGCGCGCGAAATCGTCCGGCGACTGGTGGCCGTCGCCCATCGGCAGCGTGGCGTCACGATAGAGGTCGGCCGCCTTCTTCATGATCTCCACGAGCTGGCGAATGGGAATTTCGCGCAACACCGCGCGGGCGCGCGGCGCCTTCTTCATGTCCTTGGCGAGCAGACCGGGGTTGGCCTGGCTCACCTGGGCGAGCGTTTCGCCGGTGACGAAGTGGACGACGTTATCGAGGTCGAGGCTCTCGTAGGGCTGGCCCCAGCGGAGGACAGGAATTTTCAGCATAACAAAATCAATGGGTGAACCGGAAACGCACTTGTTTTAGTTGGCACACATTGACGTTCGAGAACCCCGCGAACTCAAGCAAAAATCTCGAGCGGACTCTCAAGAAAACGCGCGGATCGGGAATGTGCGGGTGGGAACGAATCGTTGCCGTTGCTCCAGGCTTTACTGCCACCCTCGCCCATCGGACTCGCCGCGCGGGCGCGGCGAAGTCCGGGGAGCTCGGGCGCGGAGAAACCAGCCGCCTCGCTGGTCGCATGTTTCGTCATAACCAGCTTCCTTAAACCACAGCCTCACAGTGTCAAGCTCGTCAGCGGTCGCACCGGGCCAGTCGTCGGTCGTGAACGGCCAATCCTTCGCCTGGAATGTCTGGCGTCGTTTCATCTCGACGTTTAAGATGGAACACGCGACAGCGTTCTCAATGCCCGCTTCGACTTCTGCTTGACGCACGGCAGCGATCAGCACTTCTGCTCCGCTTTGCCTGACCACCCCTTGATCGCAAAGCGGGCCAACACGATCCACAATGCTTCCGGCTCGTCAATTTGCCTGAGACGGTTGTTAAAAGATGAAATCCCGCCGTGTGGCTTCTGCGGATCAAACTTGGTCATCGTTTCGTACGCCGCTTGGAAACGTTTTGCTTGTGTCCACAAAAACCCGTTTCGTTCAAGCGCCATATTTCGCAACTCCGGGCACTCGTGCAAGATCGGATGGTTGAAGATAGAATCAGAGCGACCCTGACCAAAGGTTTTATCCTCAAGACAAATTATGGTCAAACCTATCCACATTGCCCCGAGTTCCGGTTTCCTTGCTCCAGTCGGAGCTTCATAACAGAAGGTAAAAGAGGAATCCATGAAGAGGCTGATCCATGCACTTGCGAGCCGGTGGGCCAGTTCCATGGCGAAAGGATCTTTGCGAAGGGCTGCCATTTTTTCGAGCCCGACCTCTTCTCTCGTCAAACCCTGTTGGTGGTCGAGGTCACTCCCCAGCCAGGACTGAAACGAGTCTTTACTACTACAGGACGTTGGCATCGTCTTCAGATTCTTTTCCACTGAGGTCGTGGATTCCTTAGCACTCTCATTACCCTGCGCCGTAGCTGGCGCGCGAAGCTCTGCGAGGCGGGCCTGGTCCCGTTCGGTTAAATTCAGGTATCCCTTGGCGGCCTCTATTGGTTTGAAAACTTCGGCGGCAGGCGACGGCGCGGCCTGCTCAGCCTTGGTTGGCATCCACCACGGCGTTGACAGCCATCGGTTGTCAGAAGGCGCTGATGGCGCTTGCTGGATTTGCGCCGCCAGTCCTTGGTCCGTGACCTGAACCTCCCCGGGTGTTTCGGCACCACCTGAGTAGCTCAGAACCGGCATGGAGAATCCGCCGATTCGCAATCCGCATTTATCTGCTTCAATCGTCAGATTCGCTTTTCCGACGTACGTTCTGAGGACACTGAGGAACTTCGTTCGGCGTAGAGTGCATCTCCCTTCCTGTGAAACCAGAGCCTTGATACCAGCCTCGGTTTGGTTGGATGCAACGACCACCTGCGCCGGACTCGCAATCACCCGCAATCTTGCATCAACGCCCTGTCGGTTCGGCATCTTCTTGCTCACGGTTTCCACGATTCTGATGAGCGCATCCAACTCAATGCTAAATTTCATTTGCGGACCCTTTCACTTGGGAGGGGGAATGCGACATCCCCACACCGTTCTGAATCCTTTATTCGACCACCCAGCCCGAAAGCAAACTGACAGACATTTGCCTCTTGACGCTCTACGGTTCAGCTCACGCCCCCGGATGATACGGCGCGTTTGATATAAGCGTTGAGGCCAACGATAATGGGTTTGCCATCCACCGTAGCCGTAGTCGGCATGTTGCCGTGACTCGATGCCACACTGTAGGTTTTGCCACTGGCCGAGGGAGTCGGCGGGGTCATTTCGATTTCGACCACCAAGAACTTTTTGCCGTCACGTTCCACAATGTTTGCAATCATTTGTGACTCCTGTGCCTTGAAATATCCAACATTGACGCTCCGCAGTTCAGGGGAATTCCTTGTCGTCAGCTTCCATGTGGAGAGGCTACGCCTGCCGCAATAAGCGTCAAGCGCAGAGTGCGGGATTCCCGCACGCTCCACCCCAAGTTGACGCTGTGCTTCTAGGCTACCCAGTGCTTCTGCCTTGCGAAACAGTCTGGCAGCCATGGTGACGTCTCGTGGCACGCGAAAGCCGAAGTCGTAAACTTTTGCAATTCGGACGAGTTCGGATAGTGCTTCCGGGCTTCCCAGTTCTGCAAGCTTGTGAAACAGACTGGCAGCCACGCTGAGGTCGTTGCTGTCGTAATACATATCTGCAAGTCGCATAAGTCTGGACTGCGCTTCTGGGACTTCTTGTTCTGCTGCCTTGCAAAGCCACTTCACGGCCTCTGCATGGTTTTGAGGAATTCCGTTGTCCAGATGCAACAACTCACCAAGTCGAAGTTGGGCGATCTTGTGGCCGCGTTCGGCCGCTTTGCGATACCACTTCGCTGCCTCAACCGGCTCGCGCCCATTTGCCATCAATCCGGCATCGTACTGCACCGCAAGTGAGAATTGTGCTTCGCCGATTGCTCTCGATTCAAGAGCGTCGAGCAGTGTCAGTGCTTCAGGTTGTTGCCAGGCTTTCCGAAACCAGTCGCGCGCTTCGGAGGCATCTTTACGCGCTGCGGTTCCGAGGTAGTACATCCCGCCAAGGCAGAATTGGGCTTGTGCGTTTCCGAGTTCCGCTGCCCGCTGAAACCACTTTTCAGACTCCTCATGGGCCCTCCGCGGTCGGCTGCTATCGAAAAAAATCACGGCAATCTTGAAACACGCTTCGCCAAGCTCGGATTTGGTAATGGGAGTTCCACGGTCCAACGCTGCCCGAAGCCATTTCGCTGCCTTGGTGGGGTCTTTTTGCAGTAGCCTCTCCCAATGAAAGGACATGTTTCTGAGGTTTAACCTGGACATACCGTGGCCTTGTTCAGCGGCTTTGGGAAAAACTTATCGCCTCGATGACATTCCGCGAAACGCCTCTGCCATCGGGTCACTTGGCGGGTCAAAATCGCCCAGTTGAAGAATCGAACGCCGGTCTTGTCCTTCGCGTGGCGCAGATAGTCCTGGACCTGCTGGCTAGGAAACAAACCGGGTGTCTCGGACTTTGAAACCTCGTCGAGCGGGTGCTGCCATTTCTTGGCTTCAAGCGCCGTGTCCGCGAAACGGAAAACCTCGACCGTTTCAGTTTGTGCCGCGCCCTGTTGCCGGGCTTCGACCGTCGTGAACAGGCAGTAGTCCGGACGCTTCCGCGTCGTGCCCTTTGGCAATTCTGCTTCCGGGATGAATTGCCAGCCGAGCTCCGTCAGAAGTGGATCGAGAAAGGCCGTGCGCGTGTAAGCTTCCTTCTGCTTGCGCAGACCGTGAAGATGATCCTGCCAGCGGGCCTTAGCCGCTTCGTAAATCGGAAGCGCTTCACCCGGCAAGGGAAAGTGGTCCACCTCTGCATCGCGGAGATGTTTTGTTAGGTAAGTGACAGAGAAGATGCCCCGACATGAAAAACCGCTTGCTCCAGGTGGCGCATCACGAAGCTCCAGGAATTGTTGCGCGGACGAGGGCATCATTATTTTTGCGGCCAAAGTTTCTCAGAACGCAATCGTTTCGCAATCACTTCCACCAAGACACCTTAATGTTCGTACGTCACGCACCAGCGCGCGATTTCTTGAAGTGCGGAGGCGGGTCGCCACTTGTTAGCCTCGGCCCGTGCCGGAACTGCCGGACATCACGATCTACCTTGAGGCGCTCGAACGGCGGGTGTTGCACCAGCCTTTGACGCAGGTGCGGCTGGCGAGTCCGTTTTTGCTCCGCACCGCTGTACCGCCGCTCCACAGCGTTCATGGCCGGGAAGTCATCGCCCTGCGGCGACTGGGCAAAAGGATCGCGCTCGGTCTGGAGGGCGAACTGTGGCTGGTGTTGCATTTGATGATTGCCGGGCGATTGCACTGGCAGGAATCTGGCGCGCGGCTCGCCGGCAGACACAGCCTGGCCGCGTTCGATTTCCCGAACGGCACGCTGGTGCTCACCGAAGCTGGAACGAAAAAACGCGCGTCACTCTTTCTCCTGCAGGGCGAGGAGGCTTTGCGCGCCCACGATCCGGGCGGGCTGGAGGTTCTGGACTGCGAACTGAAGTCTTTCGCCAAGGCCCTCACTTCGGGCAATCACACGCTCAAGCGTGCCCTGACCGATCCCGGCCTGTTCAGCGGCATCGGGAACGCGTACTCGGACGAAATCCTGCATCGTGCGAGACTTTCGCCGGTGGCGTTGACGCAGAAACTTTCCCGCGCAGACCTTGAACGACTTCACAGTGCCACTCGGGAGACGCTGACGCATTGGATCGAACAGTTGCGGACGCAGGCCGGAGAAGATTTCCCCGAGAAGGTCACCGCGTTCCGTCCGGAGATGGCCGTCCATGGCAAGTTTGGCCAGCCGTGTCCGGTCTGCGGCGCAAAGGTGCAGCGCATCCGTTACGCGGAGAACGAAACGAATTACTGTCCGGCCTGCCAGACGGGAGGGAAACTGCTGGCCGACCGCTCGCTCTCGTTGCTGCTGAAAAAGGACTGGCCGCGCACGCCCGAAGAATTGGAGGAGTTGCTGGCGCGCAAGCCGAGCAATTGAACGCCCGCCCATCGTGTGGCCGGTCCAACCTTCGCGCATCCATGCGTATCTGGTTGCTTCGGCCGGGAGTCTCGTGCTGAATTCGGTGAACCTATGAATTTCCAGCCCGCACTGTTCCTCGCGCCGGCGGCGCTTTTGCTCATCAGCACCACCGGCGTTCAAGGCGCGACACGGCCGCCCGAGGCCTTCGATCTCAAGGCGATTGATAGATTCATCGAAGCCAGTCTGAAGGAGAACAGCCTGCCCGGCATCTCCGTCGCCATCGTGAAGGACGGGAAGGTGGTTCGCGCGAAAGGCTACGGCAAACGATCCCTGGAAGACGGCAAACCGGTCGAGACGCGCACGCTGTTTGCCATCGGCTCAATCACAAAGCAATTCACCTGCGCCTGCGTGCTGCTGCTGGCCGAGGAAGGCAAACTCTCCGTCCACGACAAGGTCGCGAAGTATTATCCGAACCTGACGCGCGCCGACGACATCACGCTCCTGGACCTGATGAACCACGTCTCGGGCTACCCGGATTATTACCCGCTCGATTTTGTTGATCGGCGAATGCTGCGGGCCATCGAGCCGGACGAATTGCTGCGCCAATATGCCGGCGGCAAACTGGATTTCGAGCCGGGCAGCCGTTACTCCTACAGCAACACCGGCTTCATCCTCCTGGGCCGCGTCGTGGAGAAGGTCAGCGGCGAATCCTTCGGGTCGTTTCTCGCACGACGCATCCTGACACCGCTCGGCATGGAACAGACCGCCTATGAACCGGACGCCTCGGACACCCGGCTCGCGCGCGGCTACACCACGTTCGCATTGAGCGAACCCGAGTCCACCCCGCCGGAGGCAAGAGGCTGGGTCGGCGCCGCGGGCGGGATTTTTTCGACGCCTTCCGACCTGGCGAAATGGAACCTGGCCCTCATCGGCGGCAAGGTGCTCAAGCCAGAGTCCTACAAATTGATGACCAGCCCGCGCGCGCTGACGGACGGCAAGGTGAGCGATTACGGCTGTGGCATCGGCGTCCGCACGCAGGGCAGCCGGCAGGTGCTCGCCCACAACGGCGCCGTCAGCGGCTTCGTCGCCTGGTCAGCGATGATTCCCTCGACGAGTTCGTCGGTGATCATGTTTTGCAACCAGGATGGAGGACTCGGCGCGCTGCCGGGCCAGGTGTTTTCACTGCTGCTCAAGGATCCGGCGAGCGTTCCAGCGATCCATGGTTCAACCGCGGTGGAGACGGTGAAGAAGGTCTTTGCCGAGCTTCAAAAGGGCAGCGTCAACCGCGCGAATCTCAGTGAGGAATTCAATCTGTATCTTACCGACGCTCGAATCGCCGGCGCCGCCAGGCGGTTGAAAAGTTACGGTGCGCCGCGCCAGACCGAAGTCCTCAGCACCAACGAACGCGGTGGCATGGAGGTCACGACGACGCGGCTCACGTTCAAGAAGGGCAATCTGAAAGCCCTGATGTATCGAATGCCCGACGGCAAGATCGAGCAGTTCTTCGTCTATCCGGATTGACGTATCCAGACGAACGCACACGCGCGAACCTGGACTTCACGAGGAATCATTTCCCGAGCAACACGGTGATGTCATCGCTCTCAACGTTGCCGGCGACGATGTCCAGTTTGCCATCGCCGTCCAAATCCACCACGGCGAGCCTCCACGTTCCCTTGCCGGTCCGGAATGGCGAGCCTTTCGCGCGCCGGAACGAGCCGCGGCCATCGCCCAGCAAAATGGCCACCCCTTTTTCTCCCGCAGCAGCAAGGTCGCGATGGCCATCCCGATCAATGTCCACGGCAACAATTTCAAACACCCGGGATCCCAGTCGTAATGGTGAATGAGGGGCCATTCTGAAATCGCCTTTGCCGTCCCCCAGCAGCACGGTCAATAAGTCGCTGTCGCCGTGCGTTGCGACCACATCCAATGTGCGATCGTTGTCCAGGTCGGCGACCGCGACGAAGTATGGCCGGTCGTCCGTGCTGAACGGAGATTTTGTCGCGGGCCGAAATCCGCCGTGTCCATCGCCAAGCAGCAGGGTTATGCGCCGAGCTCCCGGTTTTGGGTTGGGTACAATGAGGTCGAGCTTGGCATCTCCGTTGACATCAGCCAGCGCCAGTGGATACGGGCCTGGGCCGGCAGGAAATGGCGACCCGGCGGCTGGCGCGAAGCCGCCTTTGCCGTCGCCGAGCAGCACGGACACGTCGTTGTCACTGTTGTTGGCTGTGACCAGATCGAGCTTGCCGTCGCCGTTCACATCGCCAGTGACCAGCGCATGAGTGTGAGGGTGTTGGCCCTCCCGCGTTCGGAACGGTGAGCCGGGCGCCGGCGAAAATTCACCGTGGCCGTTTCCGAGCATCACAACGACGTCGTAATAATCGTGGTGAGCGCCGGCCCAGTCGAGCTGGCCATCGCCGTTGAGATCCGCCAGCAAAGTTTCCCCGGCGCCGTGCGGCAACTTCACCGGTGAATTCAGCGTCGGCGCAAACGTGCCATCGCCGTTGCCGCGCAGGACGCGCAACCCGTCGTCCTTCCCCACCACGACGAGGTGCATTTTCTTGTCGTCGTTTACCTCGCCGACAGCGAACGTGTGCCCGCCGCCGGGAATCTTAATCGGCGATCCAGGGGCCGCCGCGAAACCGACGGTTGCGGCAAGGCCACGCGTCGTCGGTCCGGCCACCAGCGCAAGGCACAGCGCAAGGGCTGATTTCATGGAGCTTGTGGGCGGAGGATGGACGGCTGTCGCGCTTTGTGGAAGCAGGAATTTTGCGTGATTGTTTGCCGGACTCTGGCAAACTGATCGTCGGAGAATCTTTGAACGAGCGATGAGTGTTTCAATGGACTTTGGCCGGGAGCGTTTGAGTCGGCGGCGGAATCGTTTTGCCGGCCCGAGGCAACACGGGGGCGCCGCGTCGCTGGCGCTCGCGTTATGCGTCGTCGCGATCGCGTCCGGGATCGCGCGCGCCGGTGTTGCGGACAGGGTTGATTTCAACTCCCAGGTCCGCCCGCTGTTGTCGGATCGCTGCTTCAAGTGTCATGGTCCGGACGAGCAGGCGCGCAAAAAGAAACTCCGGCTCGATCTACGCGAAGGCCTGTTCAAAGAACTGGAGGACGGTTGGGCGGTGGTCAAACCCAACCACCCGGAGAAGAGCGAAATGGTGCGACGCATCTTTGCCACGGACGAGGACGACTTGATGCCGCCACCGAAATCCAAACTGAAGCTATCGGACGCCGAGAAGGAACTGCTCAAGCGCTGGATCACCGAAGGCGCGGAGTTCAAGTCCCACTGGTCGTTCATTCCCGTCCAGCCGATCACGCCGCCGACCCCGCGCGACGCCGCGGCAGTGAAGAATCCGATTGACGCGTTCGTGCTGGCGCGACTCGACAGCGAGGGTCTGAAACCTTCGCCCGAAGCCACACGCGAAACCCTGCTTCGACGCATCGCGCTCGATCTCACCGGCCTGCCGCCAACCTTGGCGGAACTGGACGCCTTTCTCGCCGACACCGCTCCGGATGCCTACGAACGGGCGGTGGAGCGTTACCTGGGTTCACCGGCCTACGGCGAGCGCATGGCGATGGACTGGCTGGATCTGGCCCGCTACGCGGACACCTACGGGTATCAGGCCGACGTCGAGCGCGACATGTTTCCCTGGCGCGACTGGGTGATTCGCGCGTTCAGCGACAATCTGCCGTACGACCAGTTCCTGAGCTGGCAGCTTGCCGGCGATTTGCTGCCCAATCCCACGCGCGATCAGCGGCTCGCCACCGCCTTCAACCGTTTGCATCGCCAAACCAACGAGGGCGGCAGCGTGGAGGAGGAGTTCCGTGCCGAATACTGCGCGGATCGCGTGGACACGGTCGGGACGGCGATGCTGGGCCTGACGTTCGGCTGCGCGCGCTGCCACGACCACAAGTACGATCCGATCAAGATGCGCGATTACTACTCGTTCGTCGCCTTCTTCAACAACATTGACGAGTCGGGGCTTTACTCGCACTTCACGCGCGCGACGCCGACGCCGACGCTGCTGCTCTGGCCGCAGGAAAACCAGGCGGAACGGGCAAGGCTGCAATTGCAGCTCGCGGCGGCCGAGGAGCGGTTGAAGGAGGTCGCCGCGAGCGCGGACGTTGCGTTCAGATCGTGGCTGAAAGCAGATGGACGCGTTCGCGCGCCGCATCCCGTCGCGAGTTTCGCGTTCGACATCGTGACGAACAACGCGACGCCAGACGGCGTGAACGCGACGAACGTCGCGCGATTGGCCGACGGACCAAAGCAGGTGCCGGGAGCGCCGATCTCCGGATCCGCGCGTTCCGCTGAGATCGGCGTTCCTGGCGCAACGAACTTCGCCCTCCAGTTCAGCGGCGACAATGAACTGGTTTGCAAAGGCGTCGGAGACTTCAAGCGCACCGACTCGTTTTCGTTCAGCCTCTGGCTCAAGCCAACCGAACCGCAGGATCGCGCGGTGATCTTGCATCACTCGCGGGCCTGGACGGATTCGGGCAGTCGCGGCTACGAATTGGTGCTCGAAAAAGAGCGGCCATTCTTCGGGCTGATCCATTTCTGGCCCGGCAATGCCCTCGGCGTGCGGGCAAAGGCGGCCCTGGCCATGAACGATTGGTCGCACGTCACGGTGACCTACGACGGATCGAGCCGCGCGGCGGGCGTCCGGCTCTACGTCAACGGCGCGCGCGTGGAAACCGAGACGGTGCGTGATCACCTTTACAAGGACATCGCCCACCGCAAGGAGTGGGGCGACGCGGACGTTGGAAATATTCCCCTGACGCTCGCAGGACGATTCCGCGACAGCGGATTCAAGAACGGTCTGATTGACGACTTTCGGGTGTTCGATGTTTGCCTGACTGAACCAGAGGTGAAGCTGATCGTAAACGGTGAGGAGGGAAAGGACGAACCCCTCACCCTGGCCCTCTCACCATCGGATGGGGAGAGGGGACAGCAGTTGGCCGGTCGAGATACTTCGGAGACGCGCAAGCAATCACTGTCACTCGACTTTCAGAAACGCCGGCGAGCGACTCTCCCTCTCCCCGAGGGAGAGGGCCGGGGTGAGGGGAAAGCGTTGCTGGATTGCTTCATCGCACGCCAACACCAGCCATCTCGCGCCGCGCTTGCGGAGTTGAAGCAACTTCGCGAGCGGGAAAACGATCTGGTCAACGACGTGCCCGAGATCATGACGATGAGGGAAATGCCGCAGCCGCGGCCCACGTTCCTGCTCAAGCGCGGGGCTTACGACGCGCCCGGCGAACAGGTCCACGCCGGCACGCCGCCCGGCATCCTGCCCTTCGCCGCGGATCAACCTCGCAACCGTCTCGGTCTTGCCGGTTGGATGGTGGATCGGAAAAATCCGCTCACGGCCCGCGTCGCAGTGAACCGTATCTGGCGGATGCACTTTGGCCGCGGCATCGTGGCCACCCAGGAGGATTTTGGGAGTCAGGGCCGCCTGCCGACGCATCCCGAATTGCTCGACTGGCTCGCCGGCTGGTTCATGGACAACGGATGGGACGTGAAAAAACTTCACCAACTGATCGTGACCTCCGCCACGTATCGGCAATCCTCTCAGGCGTCCCGGGAACTGATGGAGCGCGACCCGGACAACCTGCTGCTCGCGCGCGGACCGAAACGCCGGCTGCTGGGCGAACAAATCCGTGACGGCGCGCTGGCCGCGAGCGGGCTTTTGATCCGAGCCTTAGGTGGACCGAGCGTGAAACCCTACCAGCCCGCCGGCCTCTGGGAGCAATCCGGCACCGGCAAAACCTATACGCAAGACCACGGCGACAAACTTTATCGCCGCAGCCTCTACACGTTTTGGCGCCGCACGGCGCCGCCACCCTCGATGCTGACGTTCGACGCGGTGACGCGGGAAGTCTGCACGGCGAAGCGCGAAGTGACCACGACTCCGTTGCAAGCGCTCGTGTTGCTGAACGACGTGCAATTCGTGGAGGCCGCGCGCGTCCTGGGCGAGCGGCTGGTCAGGGAATTCCCGAACGATCCGGATGCGCGCATCCGCGCGGCGTTTCGGACGCTGGCGGGCCGTTCGCCGGACGCCCGAGAGGTTGCCGTTCTGCGCCGGCTCTTCGACGAGCAACAGGTTTTTTACGCGAAGGAAACCGACGCGGCGCAAAAGCTCCTGGCAACCGGCGAGTCGAAATGGGACGAACGCCTGCCGCGCGCGGATTTCGCCGCGACGACGATGCTGGTAAGCGCGGTGATGAATTTTGACGAGTTTGTCGTGCAGAGGTAACATGACGCCGTCCATGAATAATGTTTGCACCGGCCCGTTGCCCGCCGCCGGCCTTTCGCGGCGTGCGTTCCTCAACCGTTTCGGCATGGGGCTGGGCGGACTGGCGCTGGCGAACTTGATCAGCCCGGCGGGCCTGTTCGCCGGAACCGCCGGTTCGGATCGCGGAATTCTTGCCGGCCAACTCCATCACCCGGCGAAGGCCAGACGCGTCATTTACCTTTTCATGGCCGGCGGGCCGTCGCAGATGGAGACGTTCGACTACAAGCCGCTGCTGAACCAACGCAACGGCGAGCAGTTGCCGGAGTCAGTCCGCATGGGGCAACGATTGACTGGCATGTCGGGGAATCAGGCGTCGCTGCCGCTCGCGGGTTCCGCATTCAAGTTCGGCCAGCACGGCCAGAGCGGCGCGTGGGTGAGCGAACTGCTGCCGCACACCGCCAAGGTCGTGGATGATTTGTGCATCGTGCGCTCGATGTTCACCGAAGCGATCAATCACGACCCGGCCATTACGTTTCTCCAGACCGGATCACAGATTTCGGGTCGGCCCAGCATCGGCGCGTGGGTGCATTACGGGCTGGGGAGCGACAACGAGAACCTCCCCGCTTTCGTGGTATTGATCACGCCGGGCAAAGTGGATCAGCCGTTGTATGCGCGGCTTTGGGGCAGCGGGTTTTTGCCGGCGCGCCACCAGGGCGTGCAATTCCGCTCTGGCAAGGACCCGGTGCTGTATTTGAACAACCCGGACGGAATCGCTCCGGAAAATCGCCGACTGATGCTGGATCGCCTGAAGGAATTGCACGAACACGCGGCCGAAAAACTGGGCGACAGAGAGATTGACGCGCGCATCGCCCAATTCGAAATGGCCTACCGCATGCAATCCAGCGTGCCGGAGGTGATGGACTTGTCGAAGGAGTCGGAAAGCGTGTTTGAGTTGTACGGCCCGGACTCGAAGAAGCCCGGCACGTTCGCCGCGAACTGCCTGCTCGCGCGGCGGCTGGCCGAGCGCGGCGTGAAGTTCATCCAGCTTTATCACCAGGGCTGGGATCAACACGGCAATTTGCCCGCCGGCATCAAGACCCAGTGCAAGGAAACCGACCAGGCCTGCGCGGCGCTGGTCTCGGACCTGAAACAGCGCGGGATGCTGGATGAGACGCTGGTGGTCTGGGGCGGCGAGTTTGGCCGCACGAGTTACTCGCAAGGCAAACTGACCGCCGACAATTACGGGCGCGACCATCATCCGCGTTGCTTCACTGCCTGGCTGGCGGGCGGCGGCGTAAGACCGGGCACGATTTACGGTGAAACGGATGATTTCAGTTACAACGTCAGCCGGGACGGCGTTCACGTGCATGACTTCCACGCCACGATGATGCATCTGCTCGGCGTGGACCACGAGCGGTTGACCTACTTCCTCCAAGGCCGCCGCTTTCGACTAACGGACGTGCATGGCAAAGTGGTGAAGGCGATTCTGGCGTAATCAGCCAATCGGGCGCAGCGGGCAGAGTCAACAGCCAGCCGCAGCCGGTTTCACACTCGCAACCCGCCGGGTTCCGAATCGAAATGAACACGAATCATTTGAAGCGGCTCATCCGCCCGATTGTGCATGCCCTCCACGCCTACGTGCCGGGCGAGCAGCCGAAGATCAAGGGACTGATCAAACTCAACACGAACGAGAACCCCTATCCGCCGTCGCCGCGTGTGCTGCGCGCGGTGCGTGCTGCCGTGGACGGGCGATTGAGGCTCTATCCGAACCCAACGGCTGAACGCTTGCGCGAAAAGCTGGCGCGGTTGCATCGGTGCCAGCCGGAGAACATCATCGTCGGCAACGGCTCGGATGAATTGCTGGCGCTGGCGGTGCGGTGTTTTGTCGAACCGACGGCGTTCTGCCGGATGAAGGATTTAGATGGGGCTTATTCCGCTCGGCTGAACGAATCGAAAACACGAGTTCAATACTTCATACCCAGCTATTCGCTCTACCCGGTCCTGGCGAACATTCATGGAGCGGCGAAGAATGTAGTGTCGCTTGGGCCGGATTTCAGGTTGCCCGGTGTTGCGGAGTTGAGGCGCGGCAGACGCTGGGATTTTCGCGCAGCGCTCACATTCATGACGAGTCCCAACGCGCCCAGCGGCTGTGGCTACCCAACGCGCGAACTCGACGCGCTTTGCGAAGCGCAACGCCGCGTGGTGGTGCTGGACGAAGCCTACGTGGATTTCGCAGAGGAGAACGCGATGGCGTTGGCCTTCAAGCACCCGCATGTCCTCGTGGCGCGAACTTTCTCGAAAGCCTACTCGCTGTGCTTTCAGCGCGTTGGCTATTGCGTCGGGCATCCGGAACTCATCGCCGCGCTGCACAAGATTCGCGACAGTTACAACGTCAATGGCCTCGGCCAGATCGCCGCCGAGGCGACACTTGACGACCTGGCCTACTACCGCACCAACTTTCGGAAGATCATCGCGACGCGGGAATGGTTGAGCCGCGAGTTGGCAAAGCTCGGCTTTCAGGTCCTGCCCAGCCAGACAAACTTCATCATGGCGCGACCGCCGCGTTATCCGGCTGCAACATGGCTTCGCAAGCTTCGCGAGAGGAGAATCCTTGTCCGCTGGTTCGACACGCGCGGGGTGCGGGATTATCTGCGCGTCACGATCGGCTTGCCCCGCGAGGCGGAGGCCCTGGTAAGGGCGGTGCGCGAGTTGTTGTAGGATACCCAACCATCGGGGCACCCGGATACCCATGCTTGGGACACCCACGGGCCGTCGGCGTCCGTTGGGGCTTTGGGTGATTGGGTTTATTGCGTGGTCCTTTCTTTCGTTTTCCTTGGGCTTGGTTTGTGCTAAAACCTCCGCGTGTACCTGGATTACTACGGCCTGACCGAGCCGCCGTTCGACATCACGCCGAATCCGCGCTTTCTGTTTTACAGCGCGAAGCACCGCGAGGCGTTCAACCACCTGGTGTACGGCATTCGCGAGCGCAAGGGTTTCGTGCAACTCACCGGCGAAGTCGGCGCGGGCAAGACCACGCTCTGCCGCGCGATGCTCGAACAACTCGACGGCCACTATTCCACCGCGCTGATCCTCAATCCCGTCATGAGCGCGGACCAGTTGATGAAGGCGATTGCCACGGAGTTCGGGATGGTCGTGCGCGGCCTGGACCGGCTGGAAACCCTCGGCGCCATCAACGAGTTCCTCCTCAAACAGGCCGAACGTGGCAAGGAGTCGGTGTTGATCATTGACGAGGCCCAGGATTTGACCGACGACCTGCTCGAACAAGTCCGGCTCCTGTCGAACCTCGAAACCGACGACCGGAAGCTGCTCCAGATCGTGTTGATGGGCCAGCCGGAATTGCGCGACCGGCTGAACAACCCGCGCCTGCGCCAGCTCCGCCAGCGCATCACCGTGCGCTACCATCTCCAGCCGCTCAACCACCACGAGGTCAGCCACTACATCCAGCACCGGCTCGAGGTTTCCGGGGCGAAAGGCGCGCCGTATTTCACGCGACCCGCCCTCTGGCGCGTCAACCATTATAGCAGCGGTATCCCGCGCCTGGTCAATGCCGTGTGCGACAAGGCGCTGCTCGCCGGCTTCGTGCGCCAGACGGATCGCATCACCCTCGGCATGGTCAACCTGGCCGTCCGCGAACTCGAAGGCCGCATCCACTCATGAGCCTCATCAACGACGCGCTCAAACGGGCCAGGCAATCCCAGCAGCGGGACAAACCTGTCGCGCCGCCGTCGTTCCCGCCTGCGGAGGCTTCCGCGGTTCCGCCAAGGGGATCGGGATTGTTGATACCGCTGCTGCTCGGAATGGCCGCGCTCATTGGCGTGGGGTTGATCGCATTTGCAGTGCGCTCCGGAGGACGCTCCAGCAATCAGGCGGCGTCCAACACGCGCGTCGAAACACAATTGTCACCTCCGCCGTCCGTTGTCCCAACGCCGCAGGCAGCTACCCAGTTGCCGGCAAGCCAAACCGCCCTGTCTCCGATTGTGGCGACCGCTGCACCGCACGTGTCGCCGGCTGCATCAACGATCACGCCGCCGCCGCCCGCGACCGTGCAAGCAGCCCCACCTGCCTTAGTGCCAACCGTTGTGTCACCATCCAACCCACTTGCCGACACGGCGCCACCGCCGAAAGCAACAACCGCACCTGCGGCCCCTGCTCCCAGCTTGCCAAAGTTGCAAGGGATCGCCTATCGCCCCGACCAGCCCGCCGCGCTCCTGGATGGCAAGACGGTGTTCGTTGGGAGCAAGTCGGGCGAATACCGCGTCGTGGCCATCGAACCACAGCGGGTCATCGTGGTTCAGGCCGGACGGACGAACATTCTGTCGCTGGCCGAGTGACGCGCGCCGGGCTGAAGGCCGGCGCGGTTATTGCCCGCACTTGCCGACGGAAGCCGCATCCGCCAACTTGCCGCGCCATGCTGTTGCGCAAGCCATTCGAAAAATCGCCGACGACCGCCCGCATCGCACCGTTCGTGATTTTTCTCGCGCTGACTTTCTGCCAGGGCCAGTTCGGCGAGGCGTCACGCTACTGGTTCTACCTGGCCAAAACCCTGGTCGGCGCCTGGCTGCTCTGGGAGATGCGGCCCGTCGTTTCCGAAATGCGCTGGGCGTTGAGTTGGGAAGCGGTCGTGGTGGGTGTGGGTGTGTTTGCGCTCTGGGTGGGCTTGGACGGTTACTATCCGCGACTGAGCGAACTGACCGCGAAACTTGGCCTAAGCAAGGACGCGGCGCCGTCGCCACCGTGGAACCCGCATCTCCAGTTCGGCGAAGGCGCCGGGCTGGCCTGGCTGTTCGTGGTCGTCCGCATTCTCGGTTCGTCGCTCGTCGTGCCAGCGCTCGAAGAGGTGTTCTTTCGCTCGTGGCTGTACCGCTATGTCGCCAAACCGGATTTTCGATCCGTCCCGCATGGTTTGTTCGCGCCGCTGCCTTTTTTCCTGACCTCGGCAATCTTCGCGTTCGAACACCAGGAATGGCTTGCGGGATTGCTGTGCGGGTTCGCCTTTCAAGCCTTGGTGATCCGAAAGAAGCGCCTCGGCGACGCCATCACCGCGCACGCCATCACGAATCTCCTCCTTGGGCTGTGGGTGGTGGGGAAAGGCGCGTGGCAGTTTTGGTGAAAACCTCCAATCTCCACCCTCCGGCCTCCAAGCTCGAGCGGGACCCGCGCACGCCCACGGCGAACTGGATGTTCGATGTTGAATGTTGGTCTTTGGATGATCGTTCTCGAACCTAAGTCGTCGTGCTGCCGCTCATCCTTTTTGAAGACGAGCATCTGCTGGTTGTCAACAAGCCTCCCGGCTGGAACACCCACGCGCCGTCGCCATTTGCGGGCGAGGGCATTTACGACTGGCTCAAGCACCGCGAACCGCGCTGGGCTTCGCTGGCCACCATCCACCGCCTCGACAAAGAAACCAGCGGCGTGCTGGTCTTTGGCAAGACACCGCTGGCGAATCGTTCTCTGACTGAACAATTCAGCGGTCGCGCTGTGCGGAAGCGATATGCCCTGCTGACCGACTGTCCGCCGCGGCGGCACGAGTTTCTGGTGAAATCGGGCATCAGCCGGTCGGGCGAGCGTTACGTGAGCACCGCGCATGGCGAGCCGGCGGAAACCCGGTTCGAAGTCCAAAACCTGAAATTCGAGATTCGACACGCCGGCGAAGAGTCTGTGATCCATTGCTGTGAGTTGGTGGCCGAGCCGCTGACGGGCCGCACGCATCAGATCAGAGTTCATGCGGCGGCGAACGGCTTCCCGATCCTGGGGGACCGCCTTTACGGTGGCCGGTCTTTTCAACGGATGTGTCTGCACGCACATTCACTGGCGTTCGAGCATCCCACCTCCAGCGAACGCGTCCATTTTGAATGCCAGCCAGAGTTTGCCCGCCATTGGCGCGAAGTTCTCAACTGCTCGATTTTTGACCGCGCTGAAACCAACGCCTTCCGAATCGCGCATGGCGCGACCGACCTGACGCCCGGATTCTATCTCGACGCGTTGGGAGACTACGTGCTGGCCCAGTTCGATCGTCCACTCGACCAGGCCGCAACGACGCCGGACGGTTATGTCGGGTCGTATTTCAAACTCCTTACCCACAGTGTCCAGAGCGCGAAGCCGGCGGAATCCTGCCCGAGACACGTTCATGGCCAGACCGCGCCCGACCGTTTCGTCATCCGCGAGAACGGCGTGAAGTTCGAGTTGAGTTTCAAGGAGGGTTACTCCACCGGCCTCTTCCTCGATCAGCGCGACAACCGGCGCAGATTGTTGACCGGCCATGTCGCCGCTGATTTCAGTCTCGGGACTCAAGACTCAAGACTGGAGGTCTTGAACTGCTTCGCTTACACGTGCGGTTTCTCGGTTTGCGCGGCGCTGGCGGGCGCGCGGACGACGAGCCTCGACCTCTCGAAAAAGTATCTCGAATGGGGCAGACGGAACTTCGCTCTCAACGATCTCGATCCGGCCCGACACGACTTCATCTACGGCGATGCGTTCGACTGGCTCAAAAGGCTGACAAAAAAAGGCCGCGCGTTTGACGTGGCGATTCTCGATCCGCCGACATTCTCGCAGTCGAAAGAAGCCGGCGTGTTTCGCGCGGAAAAGGATTATGGGCGGCTCGTGACCGCCGCGCTGGCGGTGCTGCGTCCGGGCGGCATTCTGTTCGCCTCGAGCAATGCGGCGGAATGGAAGCCAGAAGACTTTCTTGGGAAGATAGAGGGCGCAATCCGGGCTGCGCGGCGGAAAATCGCGCAGCGTCATTACGTGCCGCAGCCACCGGACTTTCCGGTGAGCCGGACGGAGCCGGCGTATCTCAAGACCGTCTGGCTTCGGATCACGTAGGTGCGGGCATCAGCGCACGGGTGGGAAAGTATTCAATTGGGTGGACCGCCTTCGCACGCGCTTTCCCACCCGCTCACATGCTCACCAGCGCGCCTGCTCAACTGCCCGCCGTCTGCAACAGTTCCAACATTTCGCGATCCAGCTTATGCCCGCGGAAGTTCTCGTACTTCACATCGGCGCGCCCGCTGTTGAGCACGCCGAACGAGCCGCGCAAATTCCAGAGCGCCCAGCCCCAGCCCGCTTCCCGCCAGAGCGCGAGTTGATCCCGCATCCAGGCGAGCACCACGGCGTGCGGGGTTTGATTGTGCGCGCCCCATTCGCCGACGTGAATGCCCACGCCCTTCGTTTCCAATTCCTGCCACGGCGCGATGCGGTCGCGGCGGAGGTAATCCTTGTCGGTGACCTTGTCACCGAGTTTCAACGGCCACGTCGGCACGGCCCATTGGTCCGCGCCTTTCACCCAGCCCGCCTTGAAATGGCTGACCTGGTTTGGATCGTAGCCGCGCGTGCTCTGCGCGATGCCCAGTCCGGCCAGTCCATGCACCGGATCGCGGCCCCATCGCAATCCGTCCGCAATGATGAGCCGTTGCGGATCCTCGCCGCGGATGGACTCGACGAGCCGGGTCACGACGCGCAAGTAGGTTGTTTCGGAAACGTTCGCCGGCTCATTCAGCAAATCGAAACTGAGCCGGTCGTTCGGCACGCCCTTGAACCGCCGCGCCAGGTGCGCCCAGTGAAAGGCGCAGGCGTCGAGCGCCTTTTCGTCCGTCCACAAGTCCTGCGGCTCTTTCGGTGGATTGACGCAGTAGCCCGGCGCGCGATGCAGGTTGAGATTCACATGGATGCCGTGCTTGCGCCCCAATTCGACGGCTTCATCCAGATGCTTCAACTCCGGCTCGCGCAATTTCCGCGGCGCGTCCGGAGACGCCCAGCACCAGTAGGAGAGCGGCAGGCGCGCGAAATCAAATCCCCACTCGGAGAGCAACGCGAAATCGCTCCCGGGGAAGGGCGGATTGCCGTCCCGCCGGGCGATGAATTTCTCCAGGAGATTGAACCCGCGCCATCGCGGCAGCCTGCGCGCGGTCGGCAGGGAGTCCTCAGCCGCGGCGGCGAACAGGTGCCGTCCTGTTATGGCGGCGGTGATCGCGGTGGTTGTCGTGCCCAGGAATGCTCTGCGATTCATCGCTGTCGTAAGATGTTGGTCCGGATCGCTTGTTCGTCGCCGGTTGATTTCATTTCCGCCGCTGATCCAGGGACTGGGTGATCAAACTGGCGTTCGCGCGGCGGCGCAGGACGAAAAACATCACGCCGCCCAGCACCAGCACACCGATGCCAATGAGAACCAAAGTGCTTCCGCCACGAGGCGCGGGCGGATTGGTCGCGACGGCCACCTGCGCCGGCGAGGCCGTTTCGCTGACGGCGTCGGTGGGTGATGTTGCGGCTGAAGTGGACGGCGACGCCAGGTTTGCTGGTGGCGCAGTCACCACTCCTGACGGCGCGGGCAATTCCTTCTTTTCCTGCGCGGGTGCGGATGGTGTCGGAGCGGGTTCGAGTCGCTTGGATTCCAGCGCTGGCGCTGGCGAAACTGCCGGTGATGGAAGCTCGGAGAGTTTCGGCTCAGGCGTGACTGGTGAGGGAGCGACTGTTTTCGGCTCCGAGACTGGCGGCTCAACTTTCGGAGCCGTAACGGGCACGCTGACCGGTGGCGGCGCGGCTGCATCAACCTTGGGTGCGGCAGAAGTTCCCGCGGACAGCGGCGGAGCAGTTGCCGCGACAGTCTCCTGCGGCGGGGACTTCGGTGGCTCGGTTGCATTGGCAGCGGGCGCGTTCGTTGCCAATGCGGGTTTCGGCGGATCGGATTTCAGCGGATTGGCCGGCAGCGAGGTCGGGTTGGTTGCCGGCGAGGCTACCAGGTTCGTGCCGATCAGGGTGAGTTCCAGCTTGGGCGGCGGTTCGGGCTTCTTTTGAGGGGGCGTGGATTTCGGTTTTGGCGCTTCGGCGATCCTCGGTTCCGGCGGGAACACCGGAAACTCAATCGGCCATGGCGCGAGATTCAAGGTGGCGCCGATAAACTGGCCCCGCCTGGAGCGCAACACGGTGGCAAACGGCATCCGCGTTTTTTGCTGCGCCTTGAAGTGTTCCCGGAACGCGGAGTTAAGCTCGCGGTCGTACGGCGTGCCGGAGAATTCATCATCTCCGTCGGTGACCAGCACTACGGTGAGCCGCTCCGATTCCTGGAAGAGCCGCTGCAACGAAGGCCAGACCGCTTCAAGGCGGGATTTTTTTTCGTAGCGGTGCGCTTTCAGGAAGGCGACGGCCTCGCCGGCAATCTTGTCGTTGGCCTCCGGTGTCCAGGCCTTGAGCGGGAACTTCCCGGCGTGCAGTTCGTCGTCAAAAGTCCAGACCCCCACCGTGTCGCCGCGCCGCAACTGGCCGTGCAGGCTCGCGCTCAGGAGATTGCCGATCATCGTCTGCACCGCGGGGGCGCGTCGGCTCATCGCGGCGGAAGTTTCCACCACGAACAGCACCCGGCCCGACGGCACCCGCCCGGTCGGTGTCTGGGCGCGCAGCGAAACACCCAGCGCGGAAGCAATGAGGACCACACCGGCAACCACGCAACGCCAGCAAGGTCGGGACGCTCCAGTGCGGGGCCGCCTGGCCGGTGGCGTGAGGCTTCCAGTGCGAGTTGCCTTTCGAGAGACTGGCGATGTCCGCGTTGTGTTCATCGGCTTTGTTTGAAACGGTTGCGCTCGGTGCGGTTGTAATGTCTCAGGTCAGCGGCGAATTCACCGAGGACGGTTTCGACCGTGGCGATGAAATTCAAGCACGATGACGCCATTCCGCCCAGGCCGATGACGATGTCGCGTTCCGTGTTGTCATCGGTGACCGCGAGCACTTCACCGTAGGGTTGGAAACGATGCGCCGCGCGTTCGATCATCTGGTCGGCGGTCTGGCCGGCGCGGGAGAACAGCACTTCGACGAGAGCGGAGGATTTGCGTTTCGGCGCGCCAGCAGGTGCGCCATTTCCGTCAAAGAAGATGGTGATCGGCGTGCCGTCGGCGTCGTGGTAGCGCGTGAGGACGCGGACCAATTCATCGCGGGCCGCGGCGCAGTGCCGCGCCCTGCCTGGCGCCAACTCCGGCCAGTTGTGCAGGAGACTGTAGCCGTCAACCAGAATGCGAACGAGCGCCATGACCGGAACGTAATCCGGACTCGGGCGGATGGAAACGCAAATTCATCAGAGCCATTTCTCGTTGCGCCAGCCTTGCATCGGAAGCGCATTGAATTGGTAAACCTCAGGCCCGGTTCGTTGTCAGCGGCGCCACTCGCTTTGAGTTGGTCCGGGAAATTCCTTGCCTTCATTCGTCGGATGCACCGCATCGCCGCAGCGCGCATTCCACCGCAACGCTCCCGCGCAGTTTCCGCCTGACTTCCACCGGCGGCCCGTGTAATTTCCGCGCCAGTTCAGAATCCACCACCACCATGAACGTTGTGATCGAAACCGCCGGTTTGACGCGCGTCTTCGGGAGCGTCCGCGCCGTGGACGGCCTGGACCTGAGCGTGGAGTCCGGGAAGTTTTACGGTTTCCTCGGCCCGAACGGCGCGGGCAAGTCCACCACCATCAAAATGCTCACCGGTCTCCTGGCGCCAACCAGCGGCCGGATGCGGATTCTGGGCGAGGACCTCGCCGATGAGGACCGCGCCCGGGAAATCCGCCGGCGCGTCGGCGTCGTGCCGGAGAACCTCGCCCTCTTCGACAATCTTACGGCCCGCGAATACCTGACGTTCATCGGCCGCATGTATCTGGTGCCGGCCGCGACGGTGCGCGAGCGGTGCGACGAATTGCTGGTGATGATGGGCCTCGAGAACGAGGAGAAGAAACTGACGCTCGAATACTCGCACGGCATGAAGAAGAAACTGGCGCTGGCCGGCGCGCTGCTTCCGGGACCGGACCTGCTGTTCCTCGACGAGCCGTTCGAAGGCGTGGACGCGGTGTCGTCGCGCGTGTTGCGCGAGGTGCTAAAGCGCTGCGTCAAAAGCGGCGCCACGGTCTTCCTCACCTCGCACGTGCTCGAGATTGTGGAAAAGCTTTGCAGCGACGTGGGGATCATTGCCAAGGGCCGGCTGGTGTATCAGGCCGGGATGGATGAAGTGCGGCGGAATGGCTCGCTGGAGGAACGGTTCATTGCCGCCGTCGGGGCGGACCACGGGGAAGCACAGAGGTTGAGCTGGCTGGCGGAGTGACGATGCGCGTGGCTTTGCTCATCGGCACGCGGCTGGTGTTCCGCGTCGTCGGAGTGCCCGCCGATGAACGTTTTACCGCGCCCTCACGAGCGCGGCACCGGGCAACATGAACTGGGAACAACTCAAAGCCATCCTGTGGTTGCGCTGGCGGTTGACGCGAAATCAAATCAGGCGCAGTGCCGGACTCGGAGCCGTGATCGCCGCGCTGTTAAGCGTGGCGCTGGCCGGTCTGGCGCTGGTCGTGTGCGTCGGAGCGTCCATCGGCGGTTACTTTCTCATGCGGGCCAAACCCGGCGTCGTGATGTTTGTTTGGGACGGCGTCGTTCTCGGCGTCTTGTTGCTCTCGCTGATCTCCATCGTCACCGAGTTGCAGCGGTCGGAGAGCATTGATCTGACGCGGCTGTTGCACTTGCCGGTCAGCCTCCGGCAGGTGTTCGTGCTGAATTACCTCGTGTCGCTGGTGTCGCCGGGCACGGTGCTCGCTGTGGCGCTGATGGGCGGGTTGTCGCTCGGGTCGGTGATCGGCGGCGGGCCGCGTTTCGCGCTGTTGCTGCCGCTTGTCGCTGGGTTCGTGTTCCTCTACACGGCGTGGTTCTACTGTTTGCGCGGCTGGCTGCTGTCTCTGATGATCAATCCGCGCCGCCGCCGGAGCATCATCATGTGGCTCACGCTCGGCATTATCCTGATCAGCCAGTCGCCGCAGTTGATCAACATCACGATGCAACGCAGCGCGCGGCGCGCTCGCGAAGCACGCCGGGCGGCGGCGGTCCAGGCTACGAACACCGCGCCAGCCGCCAGCGTCGCGGCTGAAGTTGCGACCCATGCGACGTTGACGAGCGCATCCCTCACGAACACGCCCATGATGGGCCTGGACGCTACGAATCGCTCCGCCTTGCGCGAGGAACGCCTGCGATACGCCGTGGCCCTCGCCAACCGCATCAACACCGGCGTGCCGCCGTTGTGGCTGGCTGCCGGCGCCCACACACTCGCCGCCGGCAGATCGCTCCCGGCGTTGTGGTGCGCGGCTGGTTTGTTCGCGCTTGGCTGGCTGGGATTGCATCGCGCTTACCGCTCGACGCTGAAGTTCTATCGCGCGGAGGAAACCGCCAGCCCGGTTGCCGCACAACCGAAGGCCAGGCCGGGGAAACCGGAAAAACCCGCGCGCAATTGGGTCGCAGCCAGCCTGCCCTGGCTGGCCGGAGACACGGCGGCGATGGTTCTGGCACAGGCCCGCTCGATGACCCGGGCCGCCGAAGTGCGCATGATGCTGGCCCTGGGTTTGTTCTTTTCGATCTTTCTGCCCGCGATGATTCTCTGGCGCGGCGGGCGCGGGTTGAAGATTTCCGAAGCGGCCATGCCCTTCGTCGGCCTCGGCGTGGTGGTGATGGTTCTATTCACGTTGTTGCAGCTCGTGAGCAACCAGTTTGGCTGCGACCGCGAAGGGTTCCGCGGGCTGGTGTTGCTGCCCACGCCGCGCGACCGGATTCTGCTCGGCAAAAACCTCGCGCTCCTGCCGCTGGCGGCGCTGCTGGCCTTGATCCCATTCGTGATCGCGATCGCGTGGGCGGGGCTGTCGCTGCTGGCGGCCCTGTCCACAGTGCTGGAGTTTGCGGCGGGTTTTCTGGTGTTTTGCGTCATTGGCAATCTGGCCTCGATCCTGGCGCCGTTCCGTGTGGCGGTAGGCTCGCTCAAACCCACCAAACAGACCTGGCAGATCGCGCTCGTTTCGATGGGCACGCACATGCTGTTCCCCGTGTTCATCGCGCCGGTGTTCGTGCCGCCGCTGCTGGGTCTGGTCGTGGGGAGGCTGGGGTGGATGCCGGGCGGCCTCACGCAATTGATCGCCGCTGCCGGCGTCCTGGCCGCCATGTTCTTCCTCTACAAAACCCTGCTCCCGCCGATGGGCCGGATGTTGCAGCGCCACGAAACCAGAATCCTGCGGGCCGTGACGGAAGCGGTTGAGTGAGGTGGAGGGCGACTGACATTCGAGCAAGGTCGTTCGTATGTCAGGCGGAGAAGTTGGAGTTCAGCCTTCAGGCTGTTCCGGACCGAAGACATGCTGAAGCATGAACTCCAACAGTGCGCACGTACCGCTGACTCGAGCCTGTGCGGTCAGGCTGCAGGAGCCGTCAAACCGCGCGCCAGACACCTTGACAAGCAAGGGCAGAATGGCGATAAGAGAAACGTCATACCGGATGCACCGGGTAAACCCATTGAGCCAAAATCCTGCCCATGAAAACGATTCTCGCGGTTTTGGTTTCTGCCATCCTTGCCGCAGGCGCCTTTGCACAACCTGACCGACCGGCCTTTGCCGATGCGCGGCCTGCCGATTCGCCAGAGGAATACTCCATCGTCTCCAAGGGCGCTCATGGACGCGTCTTCAAACGCGTGCAAGCAGATGACAAAGCGCTGATCGGAGGTGCGATCACCACAGTAGGTGTCACGGGCCGCAAAGGAATCGCGCGACTGAACCAAAATGGAACTCGGGACGACACTTTCAATCCGACACCGGGCGCAAATGGGAACGTGTTGGCGGTGGCGGTGCAGCCCAATAACCCCGCCGATCCAAATGACGATCAGGTGCTCATCGGCGGTGGGTTCTTCGCGGTGAACAACCAGCCACGCGTCGGGATCGCACGCCTCAATGCCAACGGTACGTTGGACACATTCAACCCGGGCGTGAACTCCGCCGTTTATTCCATCGTCGTGCAGTCTGACGGCAAGATTCTCATCGGAGGTGAATTCACCACGGTAGGTGGCTCGGGACGCAACCGAATTGCGCGGCTCAATGACAACGGCGGCTTGGATACTGGCTTCAATCCGGGAGTAAGCGGCGGGGCGTCGCCGGTCGTGTATTCGGTCGCCGTGCAGGCGAATAACTTTGTGTTGATTGGCGGGGACTTCACGACGGTGGCGGGGCAGACCCGCAACCGGGTTGCGCGGCTCGAAGCCGATGGCGACTTGGATGGCAACTTTAATCCGGACACCCCCAACGGCCCCGTTCGGTCGCTCGCTTTGCAGCAAGACGGTAAGGTTGTCATCGGAGGCGATTTCACAACCGTGGGATTTTTTAACCGAAATCGCATCGCCCGACTGAATGCAGGTGGCACTTTGGACGCTGATTTTCAAAACAGCCTTTCCGGGGCGGACGCTCAGGTTTATTCCGTGGCCGTCCAATCCGACGGCAAAGTGCTGATTGGCGGTGCGTTTACTTCGGTCAATGGCACGGCACGAAATCAGATTGGCCGCTTGAATGGCGACGGCAACTTGGACGATAGCTTCAGACCAGGGCCAGCCAACCAAGTCTCGCAGTACGGACCGAAACACAGCGACATCAACATCACTCCCTACGTCCGTTCCGTGGCCATTCAAGCGGATGGTCTGATTGTGATCGGTGGAGAATTCACGACCTACGAGGTGCCGGGACAAAATGCCCAAGGCAATCCCCAACCTCTCAGCGCCGATGCGCGAATCGCTCGGATTGGCGGGCTGTAGTCTCGTTGAAGGGAGGCGTGCAACGGTGAAAGCCAGCCCCGTGTTTGTGAGATGGCCGGCTCGCCAATGCGTAAAAAAACTGCAGCCGACGCACCCTCATCGCGTGTCCTTGCTCTTTAACGCGACCGCCTGCCTGTTACTACTTGCGAGATTTCTTACTCAGAGTTTGGCTCAATCAGTTGAGATCGCCCGCTCAGGTCAATGGCCCGGCTACCCACGTGGGCAGGTATTTACTGTCGCAGTTTCTGGTAACTACGCCTACTTGGTGAATTTAGGTGTGAGCTTACTGGTGGTTGACGTCAGCAATCCCGCCAATCCTGCATACGTGGGACGGCCTGCGGGGACCGACTACATTTCTGGCATTGCAGTATCGGGCAATTATGCCTATTTGGCAGATTACTATTTTGGCTTGCGGGTGCTGGATGTCAGCAATCCAGCCAATCCCGTGCAGATTGGCTGTGTGGCGATCAACGGGGACATGGGTGGCGTCGCGGTCACTAGCAGCTACGCCTACGTGACCGATTTCGCGTTCGGCTTGCACGTGATTGACATCAGCGATCCCGCCAATCCGGTTCGTGTAGGCGGCTATGACACCAGCGGCACTGCGTTTGATGTTGCGGTCCAAGGCACCTACGCCTATGTAGCCGATCAGGGCGCGGGCTTGCAGGTCATTGATGTCAGCAATCCGGCCAATCCCGTGCGTGTGGGCGGTTATGACACCAGCGGGTTCGCCGAAGACGTTGCCGTATTCGGCAATTACGCCTACGTTGCAGATGATTTTGCCGGCTTGCAGGTGATTGAAATCAGCAATCCGGCCAATCCGATGCGTGTTGGGGGCTATGCGACCAACCGCTTTGCTAATGGCGTTACGTTGGCGGGCAACTACGCCTACGTGGCATATGACCTTACCGGGTTGGAAGTGCTTGACATCAGCAATCCGGCCAACCCGGTGCGTGTGGGAGGCTACGACACCAGCGGCGCTGCTTTTGATGTTGTGGTGTCTGGCAGCCATGCTTACGTGGCGGATGCCGACGCGGGTATGCAGGTCATTGACATCAGCAATCCGGCCAACCCGCAGCGCGTCGGGGGCTTCGATACGAGCGGGGAGGCTTACGATGTGGCGGTATCGGGCAACTTCGCCTACCTGGCCGATTGGAACGCCGGCTTGCGGGTGATTGACTTCAGCAATCCCACCAACCCGGTGCAGCGAGGCCACTATTCCATGCTGGCGTCCCATCGCGAAGCGTGGGCCGTGGCGGTGTCGGGCAATTTCGCTTACGTGGCAGGACTTCAGAACGCCCAGCCCTCCTACGGCATCCTGGAAGTGATAAACGTGAGCAACCCGGACAACCCGGTGCGGGTGGGGGGCGCGGTGGTGAGCGGTTTTCCCCAAGGCATTACCGTTTCCGGCAACCACGCTTACGTGGCGAGTGGCGAGGCAGGGTTGCGGGTGTTGAACATCGCCAACCCGGCCAACCCGCAATCTGTGGGCGGCTACAATACCACCGGCTATGCCCAAGGCGTTGCGGTATCGGGCAACTACGCCTACATCGCGGACGCGGGCGACGGCTTGCAGGTGATTGACGTCGGCAATCCGGCCAATCCGGTGCGCATGGGCGGCTATGGCACCACCGGAACTGCGTGGGGCGTTGCCGTGTCGGGCAACTATGCTTACGTGGCGGATGAGGCTGCCGGAGTGCAGGTGATTGACATCAGCGATCCGACCAAGCCGGCGTGTGCGGGAAGCTACGACACGCCGGGCAACGCGTTTGCCGTGGCGCTTTCCGGCGACTACGTCTGCGTGGCGGACGGTCGCTGGGGGCTGCAAATCCTGCGGGCGGATGTGCTGCCGGGCTTCCGGCTGAACGCCGAACTGGTCGCGAACGGACTGCGGCTCAGTTGGTCGGGCAACGCCACCAATTACGCCCTGGAGACCACGGCCAGCTTGTCGCCGCCTGCGTGGCAACCGGTGTCCACGCCGCCGCAAGTGCAGGGAGGTTGTTATGTCTTGAGCCTGCCCGCCACCAACCCAGCCGCGTTTTTCCGGTTGCACCGGCCCTGACGCAGTTTTCGCAAACGGCGTCACCTGTTTCCGCGAACTGAAGGTTGAACCACGTGACGCGGCGGTGGAGCGATTTTGCGCCGCGGTCAACCGGCTGATCGAACGGGATCGAACCGCGCCGCAACCTGTCAATCCGGTTTACAGGCGGCGGCGCCTTTGGTAGCTTCCGGTGGAACGAGGACATGATGAGACGCGGACAATGTTTCGCAATTGCGGCGCTGGTTCTCGGCGCGGTATCCGACAGCCACGCCGCGCAGGTCAGCTTGATCCGGATTGACGGTGCGATCGGTCCGGCGACCGCCAGCTACATCGGACGGGCCATCACCCTCTCCGGCGAACGCCAGGACGCCTGCCTCGTCATCCAACTCGATACTCCGGGCGGTTTGCTTGAATCCACGAAGCACATCGTCCAGCACTTTTACGACTCGACAGTCCCGACGGTCGTCTATGTGGCGCCCGCCCCGGCTTCCGCGACCAGCGCGGGCGCCTTGATCACGATGGCGGCGGACGTGGCCGTGATGGCGCCGCACACGCGCATCGGCGCCGCCCATCCGGTCAGCATCGGGACGAGCGGCGGGGTGGAGAAGGCGGACGACGTGATGAAGAAGAAGGCGGAAAACGACACCGCCAGCTTCGCGGAATCCATTGCCAACAAACGCCATCGCAACGCCGAATGGGCCAGGTCCGCTGTGATCGAGAGCGTTTCGGTCACCGCGGAAAAGGCGCTGGAACTGAACGTCATTGACCTGATTGCCGATAATCTGCCCGCCCTGCTCAAAAAAATAGACGGGCGCGAGGTCAACGACAAAATCCTCAAGACCGACGGGGCCAGTGTCGTGGAGATTCCCATGAGCGCGTGGGAACGATTCTCCCAACTCTTCTTGCGGCCGGAAGTGATGTTCATCCTGATGCTCGTGGTCATTTATGGGATCATCGGCGAACTGAGCAATCCGGGTGCGATCCTGCCCGGTGTCGCCGGTGCGATTGCGCTGGTGCTGGTGCTTTACATGTCGGCGATTCTGCCCATCAACATTGCCGGCGTGGCGCTGATCCTGTTGGCGGTCGCACTGTTCATCGCCGACGTGTTCGCGCCGACGCACGGCGTCCTGACCGTGGGCGGCAGCGTTTCGTTTTTTCTTGGCGCCCTGATGCTGTTCAACAAGGCCGGCCCGGGTTTCAAGCTGTCGCTGGCCTACATTGTGCCGGGGGTGTTGCTCACGGCGGCGTTTTTCGTGTTCGTCGTTGGCGCGGGACTGCGGGCGCAATGGCTCCCGGTGCGCGCGGGACGCGAAACGATGCTCGGCCAGACGGTGAGTGCGCTTTCGCGGATTGACACGCGGGGCGGAAAGGTGTTCATCGAGGGCGAACTCTGGAACGCCGTGAGCGACGCGCCCGTGGAAAAAGACCAATCCGTTGAGGTCATCGGCGTGGAGGGACTGACGCTCAAAGTGAAACCGAAAACCGGTTGAGCCGTTGGATCGCGGATCGCCGGGCCGGCGCGGCGGTTCGCGGTCCAGCCGTTCAACCTAACAACTCACACGACTATGGAACAACTCATCTCCTCATTGCTCAAACTGGGACCGTGGACTATTCCGCTCATCCTGATCGCCGTCGTGGTGCTGCCGCAGTCGCTGCGCATCCTGCGCGAATACGAACGCGGCGTGATCTTCCGGCTCGGCAAGCTGCATCGCCAGGGCGCCAAAGGTCCGGGGCTGATCTTCCTCATCCCCATCGTGGACCGGATGGTGAAGATGGACCTGCGCGTCGTGACCATTGACGTGGCCAAGCAGGAGGTCATGACCCGCGACAACGTGCCGGTGACGGTGGACGCGGTGGTGTATTTCCGCGTCGTGGATCCGGTGGCTGGTGTGGTCAAGGTGGAGAATTTTTGGAAAGCGACTTCGCTCATCGCGCAGACCACGTTGCGCAGCGTGCTGGGCCAGGCGCCGCTCGACGACCTGCTTTCCCAACGCGACGTGATCAACCAGAAATTGCAGGAAATCATAGACAAACAAACCGAACCTTGGGGCGTCAAAGTCACGGCGGTCGAGGTGAGGGAGGTGGCGCTGCCGGACACCATGAAACGCGCGATGGCCAAGCAGGCCGAGGCTGAACGCGAGCGCCGCGCCAAGATCGTCAACGCCGAGGGCGAATTCCAGGCGGCGGAAAAAATGGTCCAGGCCGCGGCCCTGATCAGCAAGGAGCCGATTGCGCTGCAACTGCGCTTCCTGCAAACCATGCGCGAGATTTCCAGCGAGCACAACACGACGACGTTCCTGCCCGTGCCGATTGATTTGTTCAGCCCGTTCATCAAGAGACTGGGTGAGGAAAAGAAGTAGGGTTGTCAGTCTCATGGATTGAGGCCTCTCCGCGCATATGACTTTGCGCAAGTGACGGGCATGCTGGAACTCATGAAACTCGTGCGCGAAGTCCGCGTGTTCCCTGCGCGCGAACCCGGTGAGCATTTCCGATGCGTTGCCTTCCTGGGGGGCAACGCCCATCGTTCTCCTCGCGGTGGTGGATATTTTGACGACGCTTTGACTTGGAGGCAGCCGGTTCAGCCCGGGATAACTTCTGGAGACGCTGGAAATGATCTTCGGGAAAGCGAGGCGCTTCTTCCGACGAAAGAAATCCGTGAAAATTTTAGATGGAGGCTTGCGGGCCAGCAAAGGAGCATCTATTTATCCTCCAATCAAAGGGTCCGGGGTTGTGTAGCCCCGGAGGTCAACGCGGATGGTCGGGCCGCCATCCGATGAATACAGTTGCCTTTACCGCAACTGAAGCATCGGACTTGTTGTTATGCCTGAATCACCGCCCGCGTTGAATCCGCTCTCATTCCCGCTGCGTTGACTGCGCGTGTTCGCGTGTGTCTTCGCTTTCACCGACGGCACACTTCAAGCGCGTCTGGCTTCCCAGCCTGGCGCCGGCGGCTGGTTCGGCAAAGAACAGTCCCCCCTCATTATGAGCAAGAAAATGGCTGGTGTCATCATGGCTTACGGCGTCGTGCTGGCGGCATTGGGCCTCGCCGTCGGATCGGTCGCCCCTGAACTGGCAACGATTACTTCTATCACCGGCATCGCTGGCGGCGGATCGTGCGTGCTTTGGGGCCTCGTTGCGTTGGCTGGGCACAAACGCCGCGTGTGGACGATTCTCACCCTGATTGCGGTCTTTTTTGTTGTGTTGAGCCAAACGATTCAGGCCTGGATGGCGCTCGGGGATAACTCAGGAACTTACGCGGGCCCGCTGCTGCTGACGCTTATGCTGCTGACGACGGTTGGTATGCTCATGTACGTATTGCACGGCGAGCGCCCGCCAGAGTTCTATCAAACTGGAACAACACGTCGCGACAATCCGGCTTCGAGCCGGGATGAACCTCAATCACGGGATGAGCGGTTTCACCGATGAACGTAAGTCTCGATTTCGATCTGCTGCTCTACGGAGTAATGCTGGTGGGCCTCGGTGTGCTGGCGCACCGGCTCGCTCCCGATTTCGGAACTGCGACAATGATTACAGGCATCGCTGGTGGCGTGTTGGCCGCGTTTTGGGGCGTGCTGGGCCTGCGGGGTTTTCGCCAGCGCATCTGGCCCATCGGGACTTTGGTGGTCTTGGACATCGTGTTGCTGGTTCAGGCAATCACCGCCTGGCTGGCAATCAAAGGAGGCACTGAAGCGGTCAAGCCGGTGGCGCTAATACTGACACTGTTGCTGGCGTTTGGGATTGGGCAACTGGTCAACTTCTTGCAGGGAAGCAATCGTAAAAAGTGACGCTAACTCTTAAGCCAGAATGTATCAATGCAAAGTGGTAGCCCAACGACAAATATGGCCATTGCCCACGCAACAACAGCAATCCATCTGGGTAACCACACATGAACGCTTTGCTTTGTGCGGTCGGTAGTCATGCGGCCTGACTTTCCAAGCAGGCTACGGATTATGCAGCTTATCATGATTCATGGTTTTGACTCTGCGTTGGGCAAAGTTGGCTGTCCAGAACGAATTGCGGCGGAAACAGGCTTCTGATTTTGCCTGACTAAGGCTGCATCATTGGGGACAGACCCAGCACGTTCACGAACTCGCGCTCGTATAGCGCCGGACGGAAACTCGCCAGGCCCACTCGGAGAGGATCGCGCACGCGACGGCCAGGCCCAGCAGCAACAGCAGCGGGCCGCGCTCGGTCAGCTTGTCCGCCAGCACGCGCACGGGCACGTTCGACACCAGCAGCATCGGCAGCGCGAAGGTGAACACGGCTTTGAACAGACCGCGGAAAGCTTCGTCGGGCATGCGCGCGATTTGAAAGAGGTTGTAGTAGCCCCACACGACGCCTTGGGCGCGCACGGTCCAGAAGCTGATCGTGGCCAGCGCGAACATGAGCGAGTAGTGGATCAGGATGCCGACGAGGCACAGCGCGAAGAATCCGAGGACCTGCGCGAGCGTAGGCGCGAGGTGAAGCTGGCGGGCCGCATACGTCATCAGCGCCAGCGAAAACGCGGCGTTGACGAAGCCGCCAAGGTCCACCTGCCGGAGCGAGACGATGAAGCGCGTGTTCGCCGGGAGCAACAGGAGGAAGTCGAGCTTCCCGGTCCGGATGAGTTCCGAGAGGTTCACGCAGTTGACCAGGAAGAAAGACTGGAAGATTTGCTGGATGAAATGGCTCGCCCCGACCAGCAGCACCACCTGCCACTTCGTCCAGGTGCCAATTGCGTCGGTGTGCAGATAGAGCACGCCGATGAAGCTGAGTTGGAGGCCAAACCAGAGCAGTTCGACGATGATCCAAAGGAGGAAGTTGCCTTTGAACATCGTCTCGCGGGTCACGGAGTTCTTCCAGAGCGCGGCGTAGATGGAGAGGTAACGCTTGAGGTTCATGGCGCGAAGGACGTCTGCGATCTTGGACTGAACGAGTGAGAAGCAAATGCCCTCACCCCGGCCCTCTCCCATCCGATGGGAGAGCGAGAATCATCCGCCGTCTGGTGGAAACTCGTGAGTCGGTGATTGCTGGAGGCGCGTCCGCAACGTAAGAACCAAGCGAAGGCTGTTGCCTCTCCCATCGGATGGGAGAGGGTCAGGGTTAGGGTCTTCATTTCATCCTCCAACCGCGGCGTATTTCTTGATGCCGCGACTCCAGGCGAAGCGCGCCGCAAGATACGCGAACACCACCCAGAACGCCTGCGTCGCCAGCCCGCGCGCAAGTTCCTCCCCCGTCACCTTGCCCATGTAAATGCTGATGGGGAAATAGAGTTGATACGGGAAGGGCGTGTAGTAGAGCGCCCGTTCGAGGGCGGGCGGCAAAATGTCCAGCGGGAAGAGGTGTCCACTGGCGATGTATTCGAAGGCGTAGAGGATGAAGATGAAGGTGGAGACTTCGAGCACCCAAAACGCCAGCATGGCCATCATGTAGGAGAGAAAGAATTGCAACAGCGCCGTCAACGTGATCGAAATCAGGAACAACGCCAGCGTGGCGGCGTCCGCGGGGAACACGAAATACTCGCGCAGCCAGAGGATGAATGCGGTCAACGGGAGACACGCGACCGCGAGATAGGTGATGCGGCCCGAGACGAACAGGCAGAGCCGGAACCAGAGGTAATCCACCGGCTTGAGCAGGAACTGGCTGATGTTGCCATCCTTAATGTCCGCGGCGATCTGCCAGTCGTCCTCGTTCACGGCGGTGAGCGCATCCACGACGGTGACGAGCAGATAGTAGGAGATCATCTGGGCCAGCGTGTAGCCGGAAACAACCGCGTCCGGGCCTTTGCCCGAGTAGATCGTGCGCCAGAGAAACAGCACCGCCGTCAGCGGAATCAAGCCGAACAACGCCCGCGCCAGAAAATTGAAGCGATAGGTCAGGTTGTTCTGCAACCCGACCTTGAAGGCGTGCCAGTATTTTTTCATTCCGCGCGCGAAGGACTCGCCGGCGCAGCGTACCGGGCCGCGTGCTGGATGTGAACTTGGATCTGCTGGTTCTTTGAAAACTTCAGTGGAACCAACCGCTGTTGAAAAACTGTCGAGAACTTCCCTCTCCCCTTCGGAAGGGGAGAGGGCCAGGGTGATGGGTGGGTTGCATTTCATTTCCGAGGCGCTGGGTTGAGCGAACCCGACACCCCCTCACCCCAACCCGCTCCCCCTCGGCGGGGGAGAGGGAGAAAACCGCGCAGCCATCGTGGCACGGAAAACAGCGGTTCACCGATGACTGCGAAGAGCTGATTTTGTTTGCCCGGCTGCTGGGCGGTCACTACCGTTCGCGCCTGATTGACCTGCGGGCCGGAGCGGTGCCGTTGAAGGACAATCCAGATTCTGGCGTCGGCCAGGAACCGAAGCGGGGCGCGGCGTTCACGCCGCTTCACCTTCCGAACTGATTGTTGGGTTCGAGGTGCATCTGCCGTTGCCGGGAGTCTGTGCGGCGAAGCGGCGTGAACGCCGCGCCCCGGTTGCGAGCCGGTCGGTCGTGTTGCGAGCTTATGGCGAACAAACCACTTTCGGTGGCGGAGGTGTCGGACTTGGTGGCCGGGCTGAACCGGCTGGCCCGCAATCTTTGGTGGACCTGGGATCAGGAGGCGCAGGAGCTGTTTCAGGAACTCTCCCCGCGCGGCTGGCAAAACCTCTACCACAACGCCGTCGCGATCCTGCGCGAAGTCTCGGATTACGAACTCCGCGTCCGCCTGCAGGACCCGGATTTTGCCAGCCATGTAAGGCGCGTGCTCGACGAGTTCGCCGACTATCTGGCGGGGAAGAACACCTGGGCGGCCCAAAACGCGCCGCAACTGGCGCAGAGACCCGTTGCCTACTTTTCGGCGGAGTTTGGGTTTCACGAGACGCTGCCCATCGCGGCGGGCGGGTTGGGAATTCTGGCCGGCGACCACGCGAAATCGGCAAGCGACCTCGGGCTGGGTTTCGCCGGCATGAGTTTGTTTTACCGCGAGGGTTATTTTCAGCAGGCGATAGAGGCCAACAACTGGCAGACCGAATACTACTCGCGCCTCGATCCGAAGAGCCTGCCGTTGGAGCCGGTCCTCGACGCGAAAGGAGAGCCGCTGATGGTTGTGGTGCGCGTCGCGATGTCGGCGGTGCGCGTGCTTGCGTGGCGCGCCAATGTCGGGCGCGCGCCGGTCTATCTCCTCGACACCAACCATCCGGACAACGAACAACATTTCCGTGACCTGACCCGGCGCGTGTATGGCGGTGACAGCACAACGCGCATCATGCAGGAGATTGTTCTGGGCGTGGGAGGCGTTCGATTGCTGCGCGCGTTGGATGTGCGGCCGTCCGTGTTTCACTTGAATGAAGGCCACGCGGCGTTTTTGACGCTCGAATTGATCCGCGAAAAAATGGCCGCGGGCCGGACTTTCGACGATGCATTCGCGGCCACGCGGCAGGAGTGCCACTTCACCACGCACACTCCGGTGGAAGCAGGCCACGACCGGTTCAGCAGCGACCTGCTGGATTATGCCGGCCGCAAGTTCCGGGAGAATCTGAAGCTGACGCAGGAGCAACTCATGGCGCTGGGCCGCGTGAAGCCCGCCGATGCCCACGAGCCGTTTTGCATGACGGTGCTGGCGTTGAAATGTTCGCGCGCCGCCAACGGCGTGAGCGAATTGCACGGGCGCGTCAGCCGGCAGATGTGGCGCACTCTCCATCCAAACCTGTCCGCCGAGCAGGTGCCCATCGGGCACATCACCAACGGCATCCACACCGTCGGCTGGATGAAGGGCACCATGCGGCGGTTCTGGCGGCGGAAACTCTCCGGCAACCCCGAGCCGCTCGCCCCCACGGCGGGTGAAGCCACCCGATTCTGGCGACTCAAACCCGGACACGACTGGGCCGCGGAAATCAACTCGCCCGAATTCTGGCAGCGCATGGCCGATCCGGGTTTCATTTCCGACGAGGAATTGTGGGCCTTGCGCTATAAACTGCGGCGCGAGCTGCTGGAGTTCACGCGCCGCCGGCTGCTGCTCCAGCATCAGCGCGTGACGCATGAGGACTTCATCACGTTTGACCACTTCCTCAATCCGGACGCGCTGACCATCGGGTTCGCGCGGCGCTTTGCCACCTACAAACGCGCACCGCTGATCTTTCAGCAGATGGAGAACATCGTCCGCCTCATGCGCGATCCGCGGCGGCCCCTGCAATTCATCTTCGCCGGCAAGGCGCACCCGCGCGACGACGACGGCAAGCGCTTCATCCAGCACATCATCCACCTCAGCAAATACAGCGACCTCAAGGGGCTTCTGGTTTTCATCGAGAACTACGACGTGCACGTGTCGCGGCAGATGGTTTCGGGTTGCGATGTGTGGCTGAACAATCCGCGGCGACCACTGGAGGCCTCTGGCACCAGCGGCATGAAGGCCGGCTGCCACGGCTGCCTGAACCTGAGCATCCTCGACGGCTGGTGGCGCGAAGGCTATGACGGCACGAACGGATTTGCCATTGGCGACGACTCGCACCCGGACTCGATCGAGGAACAGGACCGGCGCGACAGCGCAAACCTTTACCGGACGCTGACGGAGGAGGTCATCCCGACGTTTTTCGAACGCGACGCGGAAGGTCTGCCGCGCCGGTGGCTTCAAAAGATCCGCCGGGCGATGGTGACGCTCGTCCCGCAATACAGCACCTGGCGCATGGTGCGGGAATACGCCGAGAAGTATTACCTGACGAAGTAGCCGACCCCTCTTAATCTTAATCGTTATCTTGATCCTGCTCCGCTTTGCAGATCGTGACGGGACTCTGAGATTGCGTGAAAGCGATGTTCTCGAAACTTCCGAACGCACCGTGGTTCTTGGGCGCGGGTTGGTTCCTTGTCGTTGCCCCGGCGACGGCCGAGACAAACGCGTTTCCCGATGCGAAGTATCAACCCCCGACACTTCTCAAGCGGAGCAAAGTGGAACTCGCCCCCCGCGTCCTGGCGAAGCGCCTTACTGGCTCGGTTGAGGTGGAGTTGCTCGTTGATCGCAAAGGACGGGTAACTGATCGGCAACTGACGCAACGCAGCCGGCATGAGCTTCTGGATTTGGCCGCGCTCTGTGCGGTCCGTGAATGGAGATTCACGCCCGCTCGGTCCAACGGACTGCCGGTCACTGCACGTTGCCGGCAAAGGTTTGATTTCGCCCCGGCGGACGATACCACGGTCAAAGCAATGGAAGCGATCGCCCGCAAACGGGAGGTGGTTTATGATCCTGAGAAATCACAACCAGAAGTCTATTGGACAGCGGACATGGCCAAATTTCGTCGCGGTATCGTGAACCTGCTCTTCGAACTCGATACCGAAGGGAGGGTCGCAACAATCAGGATTGAAAAATCGAGCGGTCGCCACGAGACGGACTATCTCGTCATGTCCGCCGTTTATCATTGGCGATTCAAGATGGATGGTAAGAGGAAGCCTTTGGCCGCCGGCGCCCCTTTGTTGCTTCCTATCAAGCTCAAATAGGCCTTACCGTGTCTGAATGCAAATCAGATGTTCGATCGTGTCACCGCGACGAACTCGCTGTGCGCTTCGCCGAGATGGGTCAGCCGGCGTATCGCGTGGCGCAGTTGCTCGAATGGCTTTACGTTCACCGCGTCACAAGTTGGGACGCGATGACGAACCTGCCCAAGCCGGTCCGCGAAAAACTGCGTGAGCACTTCACGCTGCAATCGCTCGAACTCGTCCGCAAGCAAGGCGCGCGCGACACGACGCAGAAATTTCTTTGGCGGCTGGCCGACCACTCGCTGATCGAGAGCGTGCTGATTCCCGCCAACCCCGCACTCTACGGCGAGCCTAGCGACCGCCACACACTCTGCGTTTCCACACAAGTCGGCTGCGCCTACGGCTGCAAGTTCTGCGCAAGCGGACTCGACGGTTGGAAGCGCAACCTCGCGCCGCACGAGATCGTGGAGCAGGGGATGGCGATCGAGCGGCAGTCGAGCGTCGAGAGTCGAGAGTCGACAGCAACGACGTCGGGATCCGGCCCTCGACCCTCGGCCCTCGACTCTCGACTCATTGACAACTTGGTCATCATGGGAATGGGCGAACCGCTGGCGAATTACGACCACCTGCTCAAGGCCCTGCGCATCCTGAACGCGCCGTGGGGCGGCGGCATCGGCGCGCGCAAGATCACCATTTCCACCAGCGGCCTGGCGCCGCAAATCCGCACGCTCGCCGACGAGCCGGAGCAATTCCGCCTCGCCGTCTCGCTGCACGGCGCGACGGATGAAGTGCGCGCGAAGATCATGCCGGTGAACCGCAGGTTCCCGCTCAAGGAACTCACCGCCGCGCTCGAGTATTACCAGTCGAAGAAGAACCGGATGCTTACGTTCGAGTTCATCCTCATCGCGGGCGTGAACGATTCGCTCGGACAAACCAAGCCGCTCGCCGCGCTTGCGAAGCGGCTGCACGCGAAGGTGAATTTAATTCCTTACAACTCGGTCGAGGGCCTCGAATGGGAGCGGCCGAGCGAGGAGGTTTGCGAAGCATTCCTTGCGGCACTGGTGAAGCAAAAGGTCACTGCCACCCTTCGACGCGAGAAAGGGCACGACATTGGCGCCGCGTGCGGGCAGTTGCGGCTGATAACGGAGCGGGGAATGGACCGTCTGGCCCCGCAGAGCTTATGACGAATGCAATCCGATTTCTCTTTGCTTTGGCCGGGCTGATGGGTTTGTGCCCTGCGGCCCAAGCCAGCGAGATCCTGACCTGGGGGCATACGTCCTATTACAACCCAAACGTCCCGGCGGGACTAACCAACGCGGTGAAGCTTGGCGGCGGGTTCTTTCACACGCTGGCTTTGAAAGCCGACGGTTCGGTGGCGGCTTGGGGCGTGGGCAGGTCTGGCGCGGCGGAGATCACGCCGGCTGGGTTGAGCAACGTCGTCGAAGTGGCGGGCGCCATTTACCACAGCCTGGTGCTGCAATCGAACGGTTCAGTGTTCGCGTGGGGCGCGTATTCCGGCACGAATGGTCCGGTGGGCCTCAGCAACGTGGTGGCGATCGCTGCCGGGGGCTATCACAACCTCGCGATCAAGGCGGATGGCACGCTGGCGGAGTGGGGTGACATGGCGAATCCGCCCGCCGACTTCATGGGCGCGATTGCCGTTGCCTGCGGCGGAAGCCACAGTCTCGCGCTGCAAGCGGACGGGAAGGTGTTCGTGTGGGGCAACAACAGTTTCGGACAAACCAACATGCCACACGACCTGACGAACGGGGTGGCGATTGCGGCGGGAGGAAACCACAGCGTCGTGTTGAAGGCCGACGGCCAGGTGGTGGCGTGGGGAAACAACTCCCGCGGGCAAACCAACGTGCCGCCCGGCTTGAGCAACGTCGTTGCGCTCGCCGCGGGCAATGAGTTCTGCGTCGCGCTGAAGGAGGATGGCACCGTCGTCCCTTGGGGTGATTATGTTGGGACCAACATCCCTGGCGGCTTGACCAACCTGGAGGCCATTGTCGCAGGCGGTTATTACGCCGCCGCGCTCACCGGAGTTGGCGCGCTCAGAATCATTCAACAACCTCACAATGTGGATGCGGTGGCAGGTGACTCGCCTGTGTTCCGCTGCGTGCTGGTTGGACGTCCGCGCGCTTCGGCTCAATGGCGCTTCAATGGCGCGCCCATCCCGAGCCAGACAAATGAATTCCTCGCCCTCGCAAGTGTCACGCCGGATCAAGCCGGGAATTATTTCCTGGGCGCAGGCAACGGGCTGACCAATCTGCAAAGCGCCAGCGCCACGCTGACGATCAAGCCGCTCGTCATTACGGCTCAGCCGACCAACCTCGTAGTGTACGGCGGTGACAGCGCGGTGTTTGAAGTACGGGCCAGGAACGTGGGACCGTTTTTTTACCAGTGGAGGCGTGACGGCGCGGGATTGTCCGGCCAAACAAATTCCGTTTTGTCGCTGACCAACGTGTCGTTGGTCCAGACCGGAAGTTATTCTGCCATCGTCAGCAACCAGTACGGCAGCGTGCTGAGCGCGGCGGCGACGCTGGAGGTCATCCCGATTTCGATCCTGAATCAACCGACGAATCGGACGATTTATTCCGGCGAGAGCACGACGTTCACCGTGTCCGCGTGGAAGAACGGCCCGTTCACGTATCAGTGGCGGCTCAATGGCGGAGACCTCGCGGGACAGACTAACGCGACGCTGACCCTCGCGAACGCGGCGACCAACCAATCGGGCGCATACTCCGTGCTGGTGAGCAATCCGTGCGGCGCGCTGGAAAGCTCCAACGCGGTCCTGACTGTGGTGGACAGTCCGCCGTTGATACTGACGCAGCCCGCCAGCCAATCCGCCTGGTATTTGGGGAGTGCGGCGTTCCAAGTGAAGGCGGACGGATCCAAGCCACTGAGTTACCAGTGGCGGCTGAACGGTCAGGATATTCCGGCGACCACGAAGACCACGCTCAGCCTCACCGGATTGGTCGCGGCTGTTGCCGGCAACTACTCCGTGCTCGTCAGCAATCCGGTCGGCACGACGCTCAGTTCCAACGCGGTTCTGACGGTTGCGCCACTTGCGTATTGGGGCACGAGCCAGCTTTCGATTCGGTCGGCGCCGGCGGTCACGAATCCCGTCACCATCGCCTCGAGCGCGGATCATGCGCTCGCGCTGCGAACCAACGGCACCGTGCTGGGATGGGGTTTCCTCGAGTGCCCGCCGGCCGTGCCCGCAGGACTGAGCAACATCGCCGGCGTCGCAGCCGGCTACCTTCACAACCTGGCGGTGCGATCGAACGGGGCGGTGGTGGCGTGGGGTTGCAATTCATCAGGGCAAATCAACGTTCCGGCCGGCTTGAGCAATGTGCTCGCTGTGGCCGCCGGAACTGCCCATAGCCTCGCGTTGAAAGCGGACGGAACGGTGGCCGCGTGGGGAAGTACCGGCGCCGCGGTGCCCGCCAGCTTGCGATCGGTCGTCGCCTTGGCAGCGGGGCAAAGTTTCAGTGTGGCGTTGAAAGCGGATGGGACGGTGACGGCGTGGGGATTGAACACGTACGGACAAACCAACGTACCGCCCGGAACGAGCAATGTGGTGGCGATTGCGGCTGGGGATTACCACGGTCTCGCTTTGAAGACCGATGGCTCGGTCGTGAGTTGGGGCGCCAAGTCGCCGTTTAGTTACGGCCAAACCAATGTCCCCGCTGGCTTGAGCAATGTCGTAGCGATCGGCGCGGGAAGTACGCACAGCCTCGCCGTCCGATCAGACGGAACCGTCGTCGCTTGGGGACGGAACATTTCAGGGCAGACCAATCCGCCTGTGGGCTTGAGCAACGTGTTCGCGGTCGTCGGGGGCGATCAGCATAGCATCGCGCAGGTCAGCGCTGATGGAATTGCGTTAGCCCGGCAGCCGTTGAACGTCACGGTCGCTCAGGGCAAGCCGGCGTTGCTGAGCGCCGCGGCGACCAGCTCGCAACCGGTCAAGTTTCAATGGCGACACAATGCAACGAACATCGCCGACGCGACGAATTCATGGCTGCTGCTCGGGGCCGCACAGCCGGCCGATGAAGGAAGCTATTCCGTGGTCATGAGCAACGCGCTGGGAATGGTGACCAGTCGCGACGCTTTTCTCACCGTCACGGACCGACCGCCGATCATCATGACGCAACCTTCCAGCATGGCCGTTTCCAGCGTCGCGCCGACCATGCTGGCGGTCGAGGCCAGTGGTTCTCCGCAGCTCAAGTACCAGTGGCGGAAGGACGGGGCTGCGATCCCCGCGGCGACGAACTCAACTCTCACTTTGAGCAGTCTCCACCGGACCAACAGCGGTTACTACTCGGTGGTCGTGTCGAACACGTTTGGTTCAGTCCTCAGCGACGAAGCGAAGTTGCGCGTGCTCGTGCCACAACAACTCGGTTCGCCGCGCCTGTTGACCGACGGCAACGTGGCGATTTCTGCCGGCGACAGCGATGGCGGCTTGTTGGCGACGAACGACCTGCCGTTCTTCTCCGTGTGGGCGAGCACGAACTTGGTGGACTGGGAGCCGTTGCCCAACGCACTGACGCTGAGCAACGGCCTGCTCGCGCTGCGCGATGACACCGCCACCAATCATCCGCAACGGTTCTACCGGATTGGCGAGCGATTCACCTGGCGCGTACCCTTGCCGCAGCGATTGACCGAACCAAATTCGCAGCCCGGCGGCGGCAAATTGTTGATGTTCGGGGAAAGCAACGGCGAACGCCTGACGCCCGCGGATCTCGCGAAGTTCCAGGTCTGAGCCAGCACGAATCTGGCGACGTGGCAGCAACTGACCACTTCGCTGACCCTCACCAATGGCAGGGCGTGGTTGCTCGACAGTTCCGCCAGCGATTTCCCGCAGCGATTCTATCGGGTGATCGAGGTTCGGTAATGGGAGGAAACAGCCGCTCTGGCTAAAACACTGGCAAAAACAATGCGTGAACTTGCTTCGGCAGCCTGATACGTTGCTCGCATGAAACGCCGCCCGTCACGACCGCCTTTGCCTGAACGCGCCGCTCGCGTGCTCGCACGCTTGAAAAAAGTGCGCGGCTTGACTGATGCGGAGAAGTCGGTGTATGCGCTTGGCCTTGCCGCCACGCCTGATGAACGATGGCAACTCGTCGAAAACTCGATCCGGTCGCTAGGTTACTGGAAGCCCTTAAAGCCGAAGACATCCGGTTCATGTTGATCGGCATGTCCGCGGCCATCGTGCAGGGCGTCATGGAGACTACGCTGGACGTTGATCTTTGGATGGACCTCCCAGCCCGACAATACATGCGCGTCCAGAACATTGCCCGACAGTCTGGCGCCGTCATGGGTGCGAATACCGTTGCTTACTTGGAAGACGGAACGCCTGTGAACTTCACCTTTGACGTCACCGGCCTCGATTCGTTTGCCGGGGAATTGAAGCACAGTCCTCGCCTGGAGTATCACGGCAGCCGGATTCCAGTGTTGAAGCTTGAACGGATTTTGAAAAGTAAGGAAACCATACGGCGGGACAAGGACCTGGCGCACATCATTCACATTCGGAATCTGCTCCGGTGCCGGCGGGCACTAAAACCGAAGGCCGGCGAGTCACAAAAACGAAAGAGTAAATGATTGCCCTGCTCGATTACGGCTCCGGCAACCTTCGCAGCGTCCACAAGGCGCTGCTCAAGGTGGGCGCGGACGTGCGCATCGTGCAGCGGCCCGAGGGCATGAAGGACGCGCGCGCCGTCGTGCTGCCCGGCGTCGGCGCGTTCGACGATTGCATCAATGCGATGCGCAAACAGGAATTGCTCGAGGCGTCCCGCGAGTTCATCAAATCGGGCAGGCCGTTTCTTGGCATCTGCGTCGGCTACCAGGCGTTGTTCGAGAGGAGCGAGGAGTTCAACAGTTGCGCGACGGGATTGGGAGTTTTCGCCGGCAAGGTGGTGCGTTTCTCGAACGGCCACGAGTTGAAGATTCCGCAGATCGGTTGGAATCAACTCGAGGTCGTGAAGCCGGAGTGCCCGCTGTTTCAAGGTGTGGCGAACGGCAGCTATGTTTATTTCGTGCATAGCTTTTTCCCGAAGCCGGCGGATGAATCCGTCGTTGCCACGCGCACGGAGTATGGCGAGACGTTCGCCTCGTCCGTGTGGCGCGACAACGTGTTCGCCACACAGTTTCACCCGGAGAAAAGCCAGAAGGTCGGGTTGCAGTTGCTGAAGAACTTTGTGGAACTGGCGAAAAGCTGAAATTAACTTGGCAATGCACGGCGAACGGTGGACATTCCAACCAACGATTTGAACCTATGGCTATACTGACTTTAGACCGCGTCCTGACCGAAGCCGAAGCTTTGCCTGCGGACGAGCAGGAAATGCTCGAACGCCTCTTGCGCCAGCGTCGCGTTGAAGCGTGGCGGCAGGAGACTGCTGCGGAAGCAAAGAGCGCCATGAAAGCGTTTCGTTCCGGCAAACTCAGAAGCCAGTCTGCTGAAAACCTCATCGCCAGCTTGCGCAAAACCAAGTGAGCCATGAGCGAACTTGCCCGGACGCCACGCTTTGAACGCGCGTTCCGTCGCTTCGTCAGGAAAAATCCCGCGCTGCAACCGCAAATCGAAACGACGTTGCGGCGGATGGCTGAAAACCTCGACGATCCCCGGTTAAAGACACATCACTTGAGCGGTCAACTGGCCGGGCTTCATGCGTGTTCCGCTGGTTACGATTGCCGGATTGTCTTTGCAAAACAGAAGCATCCGAAATCCGGCGCGGAAGTTTTGCTCTTGATCAACATCGGCACACACGAGGAAGTTTATTGAAGCAAATCCAGCCGGAGAAAAGCCAGAAGATCGGGTTGCAATTGTTGAAGAATTTCGTTGCTTTGGCGAAGCGTTGAACCGGCATGCACGCCGGAGCGGGAGGGTGTTGAAGAGGTGAAACGGGATCGCCGTCGTCATCACGTCTGGACTGGAAGCAACTCTCGAAGCTCGCAAGCAGCGGCGAGGAAAAGCTTGATTTTTCAATAGGAAGGGTGAGACTGTCCACAATCCAGCCTCACAGATGGACGCCCTATGATCAAACCCTGGCGTGCGGTTTATCCACAAATCACGGTCGGCCTTTGCTTGATACTCATTTCTGTTGCCGTCGCACTGGCCGGTGAGACGGCAACGGCGTCCGCTGATGCGGGTGCGGTAGTGAAGCCGGTGAAGGTCAACCGCACCACCCCCAAGGTCGAGCCGCCGAAAACGGGGCTGGAGTTTTCGGCGAAGCCGACGGTCCAGGAGATTTTCCGCACCCGCGTGTTCGAGGAGCCGCTCGTGCCGATTGGCGGTGAGCCGGGGGCGGACGAAAACGCCGCGCTGGCCGCCGCGTTGCTCGGTTACTCAAAACGCAGCGGGCCAGATGATTTCGCCAGCCTCACGGGGTTTTTGGGAAAACATCCCCAGTCGCCGTGGCGCGCGGCGCTGCTCACGGACTTGGGTTTGGAATATTACAACACGGCGCATTACTCGCTGGCGTTGGAGGCGTGGGAAAAGGCGTGGCAGGGTTTCGTAGCAGCCGACGTAAGGAGGCTCAAACTTCAAGCCCCGGAAACAGCTCAAACAAAAGATCAGAGCCTCCTTACGTCGGCTCATATGAAAAGCGAGGTCAAGACAAAGTTTCCCCGCAGCGAAAGCCAAGGCGTTTTGCTTTTGACTTCGCAGGACGACCGTTCGAAGGTCGCGTGATACTGGGCGGCGG
>Ga0247727_10000940_pt1 | contig 70815 bp, 82 predicted proteins | sample WisWelCaveWW1625_FD_202498 | JGI IMG/M metagenome (GOLD analysis project Ga0247727, IMG submission 202498) | Biofilm microbial communities from Wishing Well Cave, Virginia, United States - WW16-25 | ecosystem: Environmental > Aquatic > Deep subsurface > Groundwater > Cave microbial mat | place... | reverse complement strand
GTGTAAAATTTCTCCGGTTTCGTGGCATGTTGGTGCTCCCTCTTGTTTGGACTAAGATAAGCTAATCAGTTATACCTTAGCAAGAGTGTCCAACTTTAGGGGTGCACTTCACGTCAACACCATGTCCATAAAGGGGATAAAGTCGCCGTCATGCTGCCGAATGGTTTTGAATTTCCGCTGGCATGGCAGGCGCTAGCAAAACTGGGTGCGGTCATGGTTCCGGTCAACGTGCAATATCGCGAGAAGGAACTGCAAGATGTTCTCAATCATTCCGAGGCCAAATTGGCCGTGGTGGGCATGCAGCAGGTCGAAGTTTTGCAGCGCGCACAACCACAATGCAATTTTCTGCGTGCGATGGCCGTCTTTGCCAACGAGGTTCGTTCCTTAAATAACGTTGTTGATTTACGCAGCGAGATGGAACAAGCGCCAACAAATTGTGTGCTCGATGCCGTCGATCAGGATGATCTGCTGAATTTGCAATATACTTCGGGCACGACGGGATTCCCGAAAGCCTGCATGTTAACCCACAAATACTGGCTGCAGCTTGCGCAAGACGCATTGGCGTATGGCAAAATAAGATCCGATGACGTCAATTTGACCGCGCAGCCGTTCTATTATATGGATCCGCAATGGAATCTGGTGCTCTGTATGCTGGCCGGAATACCCTTGGTCATCTTGCGGCGATTTTCCGCCTCAACGTTTTGGCAGTCCGTCCAGGAGAATGCTGTCACCTTCTTTTACCTGATTGGCACCATGCCCGTCTATTTGCTCAAGCAGCCGGAGAATCCTCAATTTGAAAAAAATCACCGCGTGCGTTTTGTGTTTTGCTCCGGTATTGTCCCACAGTTACATGCGACTTTCGAATCACGCTGGGGCATGCCCTGGCGTGAGCTTTATGGTTCCACGGAGTCGGGTGGTGATTTGCAAGTGCCATTAGAAAACGCGGATGGTGTCGGCGCCGGTACGGTAGGGATATCGTTTCCGGGCAAAGAAGCGAAAGTCATCGATGCGAACGACCATGAGCTTCCGGATGGTGAAGTCGGCGAGCTTGTGGTTCGGGGAGAGCCCATGATGTTGGGCTATTATAAAAATTCTGCAGCGACAAAAGAAAAGATCCGTCATGGCTGGCTGCATACGGGCGATTTGTTCCGGAAGGATAAGCATGGCTATTTTTACCTCGTGGGTAGACTGAAGGACATGGTGCGCCGCAGCGGAGAAAATATTTCCGCTGCCGAGGTCGAAGGCGTTCTCTGCGAACATCCGGCGGTGCGCGCCGCGGCGGTCGTGCCGGTTCCGGACGATCTGCGCGGAGAAGAAGTCAAGGCTTTTATTCAGCTTCAAAACGGTGAAACGCTCGACCCGGAGGAGTTGCTGGCGTTTGCCCAAAAGAAACTGGCCGCTTTCAAAATGCCACGATTTATCGAAGTTGTCGAAAGATTTCCGATGACGCCTTCGGAGCGAATTGCCAAACACGAGCTGTTAAAGTCAAAACCGGATCAACGAAAAGGAGCCTATGACGCCGTCATTAAACAATGGGGCTGAAGGGATAAGGCGCGCAGATATTCTTTATGAAAAGCAAGACGGTGTTGCCCTCGCCACCTTGAACCGCCCCGATGCACTCAACGCGTTTCGCCAATCAACCCTGCAAGAGTTTCTGCAGATTCTTGCCGACGTCGCTGCTGACTCCCAAATTCGCGTCTTGGCCGTGACGGGGAACGGCAGAGCCTTTTCAGCGGGCCGGGACCTCAAGGAGTTGGCGTTGAGTGGAGGAGACTCGTCTGCGCAACACATGGAAGAAGAGCTCAAGCTATTGCAGAATATCACGCAACAGATGATGAAGCTTTCCAAAGTCCTCATCGCTGCGATCAATGGAATTGCGGTTGGTTTGGGCGCAGAGATTGCGATTGCCTGCGATATTCGTGTCGCTTCGGAAAACGCGGTTTTGGGATTTCCTGAAGCACAACGCGGCTTGTTTGTCACCAACGGTGTGACGTACTTTCTTCCCCGGCTGGTTGGCATGGGGCGCGCAACGGAATGGCTTTTAACCGGCGAAACGATTTCGGCGCCGGAGGCGCTCCACGCCGGTTTAGTGACGCACGTTGTGCCATCGGAGGCCTTGATGAAATTCGCCATGAACTTGTCACATAAAATCACGGCCAACGCCCCGATCTCCATTCGCCTGATCAAACAGGCCATGCAAAAAACTTACAAACTGGATTTGGAGGCCGCGATGCAATTTGAAACCAACGGCGTCCTGGAATGTCACGACAGTGAAGATTTCCTGGAAGGTGTGCGCGCTTTCGTCGAAAAGCGCGTGCCGGTTTATAGGGGCAGATAATTCACCCGAAGAAATAGCATCTTACTTTATTTGAATTTTCTGTTGCGTGTTGCGCAAAATGTTCTAAATTTTTATATGATCAAATCATGTATAACCCACCACATCCAGGAGAGTTTATACGGGAAGTTTACCTTGAACCTCTCGGCATAAGTTATCGTACCGTCGCTGCAAAGCTCAAAGTTGCACCTTCTACATTCAAGCGGCTCATCAAAGGCCAAAGCAACATCAGTTCTGAAATGGCGCTGCGTCTTTCAAAGACGCTGGGACGTTCGCCTGAAAGTTGGTTAATCATGCAGAATAATTATAATCTCTGGCAGGCGAGGCAAGCAATCAACCTTGATGAAGTAGAAGAACTGGCAATTGCCTAAACACTTTTTGACTAAATAGAGCAAGTCTAACGCACGTCGAGCGGACTCGCAAGCAGATTCATGATTTTAATGATCGAGTAACTTCAACGTATTTTCTTCGATCAAACTTCATCTTCTGCTTGACAGCAACTAACGCGAAGAGTTAGGGCGGAGCACTAAAAAATGACCACTCTTGAAGAAGAGCTTCTGATCGCGTTTGAATTGCACGCGGTCGAACGTATCCGAGCCACCCTTGACGCGGGACTCGATCCTCGATCTCCGATTCGAGGCAAATCTCCGGTCAACTGGTTGACGGAGATGTACACCAGATCAGACCGGTTTCCCGATTGTCTGCGCTTGCTGCTCGAGAGAGGCGCCGTGCTGGACGATCCGGTGGTGGCACCGGTTCTGCTTGACGATGCCGAGGCGCTCGCTGCGGCCATCAAGGCTGATCCTTCGCTGATGAAGCACCGGACAACGATGGTCTCAGCTTTTACGCCGTTGATCGGCGCGTCACCGCTGCACGTGGCCGCGGAATACGGCAACGTGAATGTTGCCCGCGTTCTGGTTGAGATGGGCGCCGAGGTTGACGCGAAGGCCTCCGTTGACGAACATGGACTCAACGGACACACGCCGCTTTTCCACACGGTAAACTCAAACGATAACCGTTCCGCGCCGATCATGCGTCTGCTGCTGGAGGCCGGCGCCAGAAGCGATGTTCATCTTGCCGGTATCACTTGGGGCAAGGGATTTGAATGGGAGACCACGTGTTTCGAGGTCACACCCATCTCATATGCCCAGTTGGGGCTGTTGCCGCAAATGCACCGCCGCGAACGCGACATTTACGACAATATCAGAGGTTTGCTTGAAGCCTCGGGCCGAAAAATTCCACCGCTGGACAATGTTCCAAATCGATATCTGAAACCAAAGGCAATTGCCTAACAATATAAGAATTCGTGCGGCAACTAAAAACGAAAATTATCATTTATATAGATAACCCTGGATAGATCGCAACTTCTGAAACGACTTAACAAGGCGTGGGGGGCATTCAACGCCCAAATGACGGAGCAGAAGAGGAACTTGTCGCTCATCGAGGTGCTGCAGCAACGGGATGACACCCACCGCCGGCTCATCAACTTCATCCAGAGTGCGCCCGAAGATCAATTTATCCGCGAAACGCGCTTCCGTCATCGCTTGCGGCTCGATACGTACAGCCATTATCCGAAGCACGCCGAGGCGATACGGAAATGGCGAGAGCAGCGGTCAGCCGGAAAGGAAGCTCAGAACTACTTACCCGTTTCAAACCAGAAAAAATTCTTGCAAAGTGGCGTCAGAAGTTGTGTTTTCTCATCAAGCACAAAAACGAAGCGCTTCCCCTCGTGGCAACAGAATTGAAAAAGGAGGTGCAGGAGAACAAACCCAACAATTTCTTCTTGCTGGATGCCGGCTATTTTCTGTTTCTGCATGGTGATTCTGCCGGCCAATCACTTTCCCTTCAAGCGCTGCAAAAGGTCGATCACACCAGCAAAATTATTCAGGTTAACTACAAGGAGCTGTTTGAATTTTCCCACGGTTTTTGCCGCCTCCCACGATACCCACGCGTTGGCGTTGATTGATCGATCGTTTCTGGCGACCAAACAGCAAATTTTCATTCCGCAACACGCCTTGACGCTTTCTCCTGCGCTCATGTGCGTCTTTCTCTATGGCGTTTATGGTCCAGCGTCCGAAGATCATCTCTTGCGTCTGCTTGAACAAGGCAATGAGAACGCGAAAATAATTTTGGAAATTCTCGCCTGGATTGGAACGGACAAAAGCATACCCCTAGCCAAAAAGTTTGACACCTTCCCAGGGGAAAAGACGCTGCCGCCAGATACGGTCAAACAGCGCCTGGCCGGCATGTATGAAAATTACGGCCAAGACACCAGAACCAATCCTGCCGCAATCTTGAATGCGGACCTTTCGGGTGATTATCTTATCACGGAATTGGCGAAGATCCGCAGCCACATGTTCCATCGTATTTCCGACGAGGCCTTGGAAGACGTGAGAATCAGCAATTTCCTCATCTATGCGCTTTTGTTTTGGCAGCAATAAGAAGGCTAAAGGAACCGGCAAACGTTCACACGCTTATTTCACTAGATGTCTTCAAGCTCGCTGTAAACATAAATAAGTCAGAAATAAACACCCCCTGCGAAAGGCCGTTGTCCTCTATGGCATTGCTCTCGCGGCGTTAACCGGATTGCTGAAGTCCATCGAATACCGCTTCTTCGTCTATGATCTTTCCCTTGAGTTTTATCTCGGTATTGTGGCCGTGTTCTTCACGAGGCTTAACGTTTGGGCGGGCTTGAGGCTCACGCGCAGAAAAGTCATCATTGCCAACCTGGACTTCAAGCTCAACGAACCGGAACTGCAGCGGCTGGGCATCAGCAAGCGGGACTACGAAGTGCTGGAGCTGATCGCCCAAGGCCTGTCCAACCAAGAGATTGCCGAAAAACTTTTCGTCTCGCTCAACACCGTCAAAACTCATTCTTTCAATCTTTTTATGAAGCTGGAGGCACGCCGGCGCACCCAGGCGATCCGGCGGGCAAAAGAGCTCCGGCTATTGCCCTAATCCGGTCGAGCCGGAACCAAAAAATTTGTCGCTCACGGAATTGGAACGGCTCACGGAAATGAATTCATAAATTGCTTTATTCCGTGAGAGTTCAATTTTCGTGAGTCAATTTTTTTTGCTTTTTCTGTAAAAATTTCACTTTCAAGTTTCTAAACTTTCGGGTGAATATCCTTTCCATTCCCCAAATCGTACTTTTGGGTGATGCGTTTGCACTTGCCGTTGTTTATATTTCAGGTACTCATTCGGACGCTTCGTGATTTGAGCAAGTTGGTCTGATAAAATAAACGTCTCATTAACGCGTCCGGATGGTGAACATTTATTAGAGGAGTAAATTATGCGAAAAGTAACGCTCACCTTCGGGTTGCTGGCAGGCGTCATCGTCTCCGTTTTCATGGTCATCATCATGGGGCTATGTGAAAACGGCACGATCAATTTTGACAACGGCGACGTCATCGGCTATGGCAGCATGGTCATCGCGCTGTCCATGATCTTTTTCGGCATCAAGTCCTACCGCGACAATTATCAGAACGGTGCTATCAAGTTCGGCAAAGGGTTGCAAGTCGGCATGCTCATCACTCTCGTGGCTGCGCTGATCTATGCGGCTGCCGGAGAAGCGTATTATCAAACCAATCCGGAGGCTCAAGCCGCCTTGATGGACAAGTATGCTGATCACCACATCAATAAGATGAAGGAGAGAGGAGCTTTACCTGCCGAGATTGATCAAAAGGTCAAAGAAATGGCCGACCTGAAGGAAATGCATAAGAATCCTGCGATCCGTTTCGGCATGACGTTGGCGATCATTTTACCGGTGGGCATTGTCGTTACCTTGATCAGTGCAGCCGTTTTAAGAAGAAAAGAGTTTCTTCCGGCATAAGCTAATGGATTAGGCCTCCGTTGCTCAAGCAATATCAAACTAATCCGGTTTCTTCCGTCATGACCCAAGATGAAAGCACAATCGCAATGAACGCTGAACCAAGTGTCAATGTATTCGCCACGCGACGCTTTAGCGCATCGCCGGACCGTATGAAGAAGATCACGTTTGCAGGTTTCGTCGCGGCGCTGCTGTGCGAGGCGGGCGTAATCCAGGCCGCATTTGATGATACTCGCGGGAACCTCATACAACTCTACAGGCCTTTGCTGCGGACGGCGTTCAGCGCCGCCGCTGAATCAAAGTTAGCTGCTTAAAGGAGACTCCATATGGCAACTCTTTATCACCAAGTATGGATAGATGCGCCAGTAGCGAAAGTGTATGAGGCGCTTGCCACCGCTGAAGGACTTGGCAACTGGTGGGCGCCACATACATCCACCCAAACAGGTGCTGGTCTTGTACTGGCGCACAGCCCCGGAGAGCAGCACGGCGACGTGAAAATGAAAGTGCTCGACACGGTCCCAAGACAAGCGCGTTGAATGGGAGATCATCAGCGCCCACCCCGAGCGTAGCCCGGCTTCGGCATGGACGGATACGCATATTATTTTTGAAATCACTGAAAGAGAGAGTCCCGGTCACTGGATGGGAATGAATAATGAAGGATAGCAATGATCACGAGAACCCTCGGATGGATTGCAATCGTGCTTGCCGTGATCATTCTCCTTGTTTTCGCGGCGATTCGTCTGGCGGACATGACTCAGAATCCGCCGCCGATTGATGCGTTCGGCGTTCGCTATGTCCAGCACCGGTGGGTCGCGCTCCTCCACATGGTTCCAGGGCTGCTGTTTCTTACGCTCGCTCCCCTGCAGTTCGTCGCACGGATTAGGCAGCGGCGGATTGGCCTTCATCGCGGCCTGGGGCGGATGCTCGCCATCTGCGCCGCGATCAGTGGCCTGTTCGCCCTGGCCATGGGCGTGGCGAGCATCCGGGTCTTCGTCGGGCTGTTCACGGCGCTGTCGGATCTCGGCGTTGAGGAGGTTTTCGGCGCCTCTTTCTGGCTGGGCTTCAGCGTCAATCTGCTGGTAGCGGAGGTGTGGATCAACCACACGCGGGTGGCAGGTCAGTCTGCGGACAGAGCCTCGTGAGGTGGAGCGGCAACGCTGCGTGGAGGCCGTCTAAAACCGTAGCCCTTGCGGGCAGCTCCAACGGATAGATTAAGTCCAACTGATAAAGCTTTTTTGTCTTTTCCGTTGGTCTTAATCTATCCGTTGGTGATAAAAAATTTAGAATTTTATTCTAAATTTGATTCTCTAATCCGCATATTGAATCGGCGAAAAAAATGGATTACGTCAATCTCGGAAAAACCGGTTTAAAAGTTTCGCGCTTGTGCCTGGGCATGATGAGTTATGGCTCGAAGCAAGAGCGCGAATGGCACCTCGAAGAAAAAGAAGCCCTGCCCTTTGTCAAACGCGCGCTGGACGCAGGCATTAACTTCTTCGATACTGCCGACGTCTATTCGCTGGGTGAAACTGAAAAGATCACCGGCAACATCCTCAAGAAACTCGGCGTGCGCCGTGAGAACGTGGTTATCGCCACCAAAGTCTTCTACCCGATGGGCGACGGTCCGAACGAACGCGGCCTCTCGCGCAAACACATTCTGGATTCGATTGACGCGTCCCTCCGCCGCCTGCAACTGGATCACGTGGACCTGTATCAAATCCACCGCTGGGATTACGAGACGCCCATCGCAGAGACCCTTGATGCTCTGAATGACGTCGTACACGCAGGCAAAGCGCGTTATATCGGCGGCTCGTCCATGTTTGCGTGGCAGTTCGCAAAGGCGCTTTACACTTCGGATTTGCGCGGTTACGCGCGCTTTGCATCCATGCAAAATCACTACAATCTGGTCTATCGGGAAGAAGAGCGCGAGATGATCCCTCTGTGCCTTGACCAGGGCATCGGTCTCATCCCGTGGAGCCCGATGGCGCGCGGTTTCTTCGCCGCCAATCGAACACGCGGCGGAGGCGGCGAGACTGCCCGCGCCAAGACCGATCCCTTTGCGCAGCAGCTTTATTTCCGCCAGGAAGATTTCACGGTTGCGGACCGCGCCTGGGAAGTTGCCAAGCCGCGCGCCGTGACCGCTTCGCAGATTGCGCTGGCCTGGCTGTTGAACAAGCCGCACCTCACGGCTCCGATCATCGGCGCGACCAAGATGGAATATCTCGAGCAGGCCCTCTTGCCGCGCTGGAGATCAAATTGAGTGCAGACGAGATCAAACGACTCGAGGCGCCATATCAGCCACACCCGATTTTAGGGCATTCATAAGCCCGGCGGCGCTCGACCACATTAACCCAAAGGAGAATACCATGAAGATTAAACTAACGAGTGTATTTGTAAATGACCCGGTGGCAGCCTTTAAGTTTTACACGGAGGTTCTGGGCTTCGTCAAAAAGATGTACATGCCGGAAGCCAACTTGGCAATCGTCGTTTCGCCCGAAGAGCCGGAGGGTACCGCGTTACTTCTTGAGCCAAACGACAATCCCATCGCCAAGACCTACCAGGAAGCTCTCTATAAGGCCGGGCTTCCTCCAATAGTATTTGGGGTTGAAGATATTCAAAAAGAGTATGAACGATTGAAAAAACTGGGTGTCGTATTTAGAAAGGAGCCGACAAAAACGGAATGGGGCATCGAGACGTTATTTGAGGATACGTGCGGCAACCTCATACAGCTCCATCAGAGTTGAGCCTGCGGTCTAAACTTTTACGGAGGTCTTGTATGTCTTCAAATCAAACAAAAAAACTGCTGCGCAGCGCGCCCTATTTTCCTGTTTCAAATGTGGAGCAATCGCTGGCTTTCTATGAACAGAGACTGGGCTTTCGCAGTGAATACGCGGCGGGAACGCCTCTGCAATTTGCCATCTGCAGCCGCGACGGATTGACCATTATGCTGCGCAGAGTTTCAGAACCGGAACGCATTGTCCCAAACGAAAAACAGGGAGGAACATGGGACGCTTTTTTCTGGGTGAGCGACGCGCAAACTTTACACGACGAGTTGAAGTCGAAAGGCGCGGATATCGTCTATGGCCCTCTCATTCAAGAAGCCTATCACATGAAAGAATTTGCCATTCGCGATGGCGATGGCCACGTGCTGGGCTTCGGGCAGGCGTTGAACCATGGATAGATCGCAGCTTCTAAAACGGCTTGACAAAGCGTGGGAGGCATTCAAGGAGTCGTACGCCGGCCTGTCAGACTCGGAGCTGATGGAGCCTGGGGTCACGGGCGCCTGGTCGGTCAGGGACATCATCGCACACGTGACCTGGTGGGAGGAGGAGGCGCTGACGCATCTGCCGCTCATCCTCGACGGCGGGAAGCCACCGCGGTATTCCGTCACCTACGGTGGCATCGATGCCTTCAACGCCCAAATGACGGAGCAGAAGAGGAACTTGTCGCTTTCCGAGGTGCTGCGGCAACGAGATGACACCCACCGCCGGCTCATCGACTTCATCCAAAGCGCGCCCGAAGATCAATTCATCCGCGAAACGCGTTTCCGTCATCGCCTGCGGCTCGATACGTACAGCCATTACCCGAAGCACGCCGAGGCGATACGAAAATGGCGAGAGCAGCGGTCAGCCGGAAGAGAAGCTCAGGACTGAAAAGGAACGGCAAAGACGATCCCGGGCGAGGGCAAAGCAGCTCATGGTGAAATTAGAGGTCATCGGCTAACAGTGTTTTCAGCGTTAGGCATAACAGGAGTAGCCCGTGCAATTCGCCGCATTCTTTCGTAATGAGTAAACCTGGCATTGGCGCGATCACCATCAACTTTCGGAGATTCACGTGAGCGACGCATATCATACGCGGTTTGAATGCGCCGACCCCATTCTCCGTGTTGAAGACATGCCGGCAGCCGTGCGGTACTATGTCGAGGTGCTGGGCTTCGAGCAGGCAAGTTGGGGCGATGACAACTTCACTTGCGTCACTCGGGACGCCGCCGCCATCTATCTATGTAAGGGCGACCAAGGCCATACGGGCAGTTGGGTTTGGATTGGCGTCGAGGACGTCGAGAAGCTCTACGAAGAGCTCAAGGCCAACGGCGCCAAGATTCGACAGGAGCCAACGAATTACCCTTGGGCTCTTGAGATTCGCGTGGAGGATTTGGATGGCAATGTCTTGCGTATGGGCTCGGACTCGAAGCAAGACCGGCCTTACGAAACTTGGAGGTCCTGAAAGTGCAGCGCCCTCGATCACGGCTCCGGATCTGAACTGCTGCTGGACCACTGCGAGATCTCGCGCGCGGCGAGCGGTGGCTAATGATAAAATAATTCATACACCGCGATAAACGTTTCTTCATCTAATTCGTGAACATTGAAATGCGAACATTTTTCATCACCCTCCGAACTCTCATCTACGTGCCCAGCTTCATGCTTTTCTTTGGCTGGATTGCCCTCGGCGTGCGTGCCTATGATCAAACCCTAGGTATCGCTCTGCCAGAGTGGACAAGAGCTATAGGAATCATCTTTATGATTGTTGGCAGTGTGCTTGTGCTCATCTGTGTAGGAATCTTTGTCGCTCGTGGCCGGGGAACACCGGCAATCTTTGATCCACCCAGGGAATTTGTGGCGCTTGGCCCTTACAAGTATGTTCGTAATCCAATGTATGTGGGAGGTTTCATCTTGCTGCTCGGTTTTGGTTTGTATCATCACTCCGTGTCCATACTGGCGCTGGCTTTGTTGCTGGCCTTTCTTTTTCACCTGTTTGTTCTTTGGGTGGAAGAGCCTGGATTGGAACAGCGGTTTGGTTCCAGCTACCGTGACTATAAGAATTCAGTGAATCGCTGGCTGCCGAAAATGTAACGCAATATGAATGATGTCGTTATTTAACAGAAAAATGCCGTATCACGTTGACGTGCAGTATCATATTCTGGATGCGCTTTTCGCTACCGGCCGAGATGAGAACCAATTTGAGTGGATTGAAAGACCAACAGTATTTCGGCTTGGCCAAAGTATTCTTGATACGTGCTATCAGGCCTTAAAGATCAAAAAAAAGCCACGTTCGATCGGTGAGCTGTATGAGATATTTGTAATCAAAGGGTACGTTTGTTTTACAGAGAAAAGTCTACTCAAGGCGATAAAACGAGATAAGCGATTCATCGTGGAAAACACGACGAACCTACCTTATTCTGATGAAATTCGAGTTGTCAAAAAAATTGACAAAAAGAAAAAATAGTGCAATAGATGAATTCGTCCGGATTGTTGACCCGCAAACGAGTGACGAGAACTGCAGTTCTACTTTGGCGCAGATACTTTGCGCGAGCTTTGCAATGGGTTTGTTGATCTTATTGATTTACTGCGTGAGCCAACGCCTCGGTAGCCCATTGATTGATACTTTTACCCCTGACTTCAGCAGCCATTGCCACCGCTGCATGGACTTCTGCATGGACTTCTGCAGGGACACGTAGCAGCAGTTTTCCGGAATAAGGTTTCTGAGGAGAACGATTCAGCTTTTTACAAGTATCAAGATAATCATCAACCGCTTCTTTGAAGGCAGCACGCAATTTCACCACTGACTGGCCGTGAAATCCTACAATGTAAAAAAGCAAAAAGCTTTTTACGCCTTATGGCTTACGGGATGCGTAATTCGTAAAACATAAACAACTTTTTTGGTTGCGGCCCGCTTTACGGCATTGGAAGCAGCACTCCTCATGCACAATCCCGAGATTCTCGACTCACTCTTTCGCGAAGCCGTGTCGGCCATCGACGCCGGTGACGTGACCACGCTGCAACGCCTCTTGGTCACGCATCCCAGGCTGGTCCGCGATCGCCTCGACTCACCCGGTGCCTGGTTGCGCGACAAGGTCGGCAACGCTTTGGAGGGATTCTTTCGGCAGCCGTACCTGCTCTGGTTCGTGGTGGAGGATTCGGTGGCTTTGCGGGCGTCGGTGCTCGTTATGAAAATTTTCACCTCTATTTTTAAAAGCAATCAAGATGTTGCGGTCACTTCAATGGTGTTTAAAAGGCAGGCTGGAATGGGCAGGATTTAAGATACGGATCACAGAAGATAACTTATCGGAATAACTCAGAATGCGAGCCGGTTCGAATCAATATGATTTCATTTTCTGTGCTTTCGTAAATCAACAACCAATCAGGGCCGATGTGACATTCCTTGCAATTTTTGAATTGTCCGGAAAGTTTATGATCTTTGTATTTCTCTTCCAATGTTTCTTCGTTGATTAATTTTGCAATTAACGCTTCAAATTTACTTTCATCCTTTCCCTGCTTCAAGATTTTTTTGTAATCTTTTTTGAAGCGTGAAGTGAAGATAGGTTTCTTCCTCATGCATGAAGTTTCCTTAGCAAGTCATTGACATCGTCACATTCTGTCAAATTTTCTCTCTCTTTAGCATCTTTAATTGCTTGCAAGGTTTCTTCATTAGGTATTTTAGCATCAAAGGGTAAGGTTTTTTCAAGCTTCACTGCACGATAAAACAATTTTATGGCTTCCATTGGAGTTAATCCCAGTTTTTGAAAAATTGTTTCCACCTCTTTTTTCAATTGAGGCTCGATTTTGACCTTGACCGTTGCTAAATTTGGCATGATGGCACCTTAGTTTTCAAAACATTGCTGGAATAAAGCTGTTGCTATTATTAAGCCCGTTCAGTATTCAAATATAAAATATCTCACACGAAAAAACAAGACTTGAGTTTGGCTTGTAACAATATGATGAATGGCAACTTTGCCCGCTAATCCGGCGTTGGAAGGCGCAAGCACTCCTCATGCACAATCCCGAGATTCTCGACTCACTCTTTCGCGAAGCAGTATACGCCATCGACGCCGGTGACGTGAACACGCTGCAACGCCTCTTGGCCACGCACTCCAGACTGGTCCACGATCGCCTCGACTCTCCCGGCGCCTGGTTGCGCGACAAGGTCGGCAACGCCTTGGAGGGATTCTATCGGCAGCCGTACTTGCTCTGGTTCGTGGCGGAGGATCCGGTGCGGAATGACAAGCTGCCCAGGAACATCGCCGAGGTAGCGCGCACGATCATACACGCGGCGGAACGCGAGGGCGTGGACAGTCTGCGCGAACAACTCGATTATGCGCTGCGGCTGGTGTCCTGGTCATGGGTTGCGCGGAAGTGCGAGGTGCAGATCGAGCTAATTGACGTGCTCATCGACGCCGGCGCTTCTCCCGTTGATAGCATCACGCATGATGCCCTCGTCAACGGCAATCTCAGTGCTGCCGTACGTCTCGTCGAGAGAGGGGCCAAATTAACGTTGGCGACCGCGCTTTGTTTGGAACGTTGGGAAGACATCACGCGCCTCGCGCGGACGGCAAGCGTCAAGGACAAGCAAGTCGGGCTCGTCCTGGCCTCTCTCAATGGCAGGGCTGAGGCGCTCGCCAGATTGATCGTCCTCGGCGTGGACCTGAATGCCTACAGCACCGACATTTATACGCACGCGACTGCTCTTCATCAGGCTGTGTGCTCGGGTTCGCTGGAGGCGGTGAAGGTTCTCGTGGAAGCCGGGGCCGAACTCGGCACGAAAGACCGCACCTGGGACGGGACGCCGCTGGAGTGGGCCGAGTATTACATTCGCGAAGCGAAGGGCGATGGCGCCGGAATAGCATATCCCGAGATCGCCGCGTACCTTCGCGAAAAAAGTGCCAACCATAAAATTTATTTTCAGTCGCCGAATCCAAGTTAGGCCTCACAAATAAAAACCTATGCGTATCGTTGCCTGGAACTGCTGCAGGGGTCCACTTGCAAGGAAGATCGAGGCGCTCGAAGGGCTTCACCCCGACGTTGCCGTTCTTTCCGAAGCTCCCGAACCGAATCAGGAATCCGAACACCTTCTTTGGTTTCCCTCCAACGCCTCGCGTCTCGGCATTCAGGTCAGGTCTTTCGGCGAGAACAAGCTCAAGCGCCTGAAAACCGTCGACCTTCCAAATTGCGTAGTGCCTGTGCGCGTCCGCGGCCCTGTCAATTTCAACCTCCTGGCGGTCTGGACCTGGCCTGCGCCAAGTTACACCAAGGCCTTCTTGAACGGACTGTCCGCGTACGCCAAGCTGCTCCGTCGCGGTCCGACAGTGGTTGCAGGGGACTTCAACGGGAATCCCGCCTTTGACAGACCAAAGCAACGGAATAAATGGTGGACCAACGGCTTCTCCCAACTTCAGGACGCTGGACTCGTCAGCGCTTATCATGAGTTCAACGGGGTAGCGTTCGGCGACGAACCCCATGCAACCCATCACTTCCTGCGAAAGCCTGAGCGCCCGTTTCATATCGACTTCTGCTTCATTCCGAGGGAATGGGCAAAGAAGAAGCTGGAAGCGCAGGTCGTATCTGGTCCAGAGTGGAGCACCCTTAGTGATCATTTTCCTCTCATGGTTAACACTAAAGCCTAACAACAAAATAAAGCGGACGCGACTACGCGTGGTTTTCGATTCTGGATGCTTCGGCGCGCCGCTTATTTTGAGTGTTAGCTGCGGGATTGGCGCTCATTTATTAAGGAAGGAAACCACATGTCCTTATCAAGGAATTTCGCGGTTACAGTTATTGTGACCTTTGTGATATCAGTGATTGGAACAATCCTTGTCAACGACTACCTGCAAGAGGGACCGAAATTAGGGGAACGGGTGATTGTCAGTAGGATGTTTTCAAAAACCCTGAATGAAGAACGGGAAGTCATCGTGCATCTTCCGGAAGGCTATGATCGCAACCCGGAACAGCGTTATCCCGTCATTTACGTTCTGGATGGGTCTTCGCAAGATATCCATACAGCAAATAGCGCTGCCCTCATGGCGCGTATTGGGGTCATGCCGGAAGTCATCGTCGTTGGATTGCTCAATACCAGTGGCGCCAATCGCCAACGCGACTATACTCCGCCATTTATGCGAAGTGACATTGATAAGCCAGACAGCCCTATGGGGGGCGGCGATGTGTTTCTCGCCTTCCTTAAAAATGAAGCTGTTCCTGTGATCGAAAAAACGTATCGTACTGCGCCCAATCGCATGCTGGCTGGCCATTCTCGCGGGGGGCTTTTTGTTGCGTACTCTTTGATGGCTGACCCTGACTTGTTCCATGCCAGGTTTGCTCACAGTCCGGCGCTGTGGCGTGACGAAGCGCTCATGGTGTCCAAGCTCACTGATTTCCTCACGTCAGCGCCGAATTTCCACACCTTTTTTTACATGAGCATGGGTGATAAGGAAAACGACAAAATGATGGCCGCTTATAAAAACTCCATTGCCTCCCTCAAAATGCATTCCCCGGCAGGACTGCGCTGGCATGCAGAGGTTACGGCCGGCGCAGATCACTACAGCAACCCCGAACTGGCAACGCCTGTTGGTCTTATGAAACTGTATTCAGATTGGCAGCCTGTGGCTGGCATGCAGAAGGATACGAAAGATTCTTCCATAGCAGGGGCAGCGGGATTAATGAGCAGCAAACAAAACAGATTATGACTTCGTCAGTTGAGCAAAAATTTGGAAGGCTATAAAATTCATCTCTCGATCTCTCTTAGAGAGAAGGGAAGACGGTTGAGGCAAAACTCTTAAACGGAGGAAGCCATGATAAAACTAATTGCTATAGTCCTGCTCATTTACGGCATTGCCGGTGTCGTAGCGACTTTCTTTATCGTCGGCGCGCTGCGCGGGCCGGCACAAAAAATGCGCGAGCTGCTGCAAAAACTTTCCGAGCACCTGAACAAGGGCAGCGATTCCGCGGACAAGGCCAGCGTTTTCATCAATAAAGCCGGCCCTATCCTGCAAAAAATGGCGGAGGTGTTGGCGCAAATCGTCAAAGTGCTGCGCGACCTCGCCGCACGTTTGGGCGAGGCTGCTGGCTTTATCAGAGGCGTCGAGCAGACGTTGAATTCTGTCAGCATTCCGGTTTTGGCTCCGCAAACGCGAACCTTGAATTTGACTTTCGGGTTTCCCGTGGTCACCGGAATGAGCCTGAAAGAATATGAAGTCGTCGGCATCAAGGTGTACGGCCCACCGCTGAATATCACTACTACTAATTTGGGCCTCAACCTCGGCAATGTGACCGTGATTACCGGCCTCAACTTGGTTCAGGTGCAGCCGCTGCAACCGGTGGGCAATGCCTTTGGCGCTGCCGGGGATAAGATCGATGCGGCTCACCAACACGTCAATAACGCCGGCAATCGCGTCGATGACGTGAGAGATCACACGTTGGAAGCCAAAGAGTCGGTGGAAAAAACCGCGGAGCGTTTGCACGACTTCGCCGGCAAGTTGGAGGACGCGAGCCAGAACGTGTCCGAGATGAGCACGAATAAACTACTCGCGCTCATTCCCTCTTTGGTGCTCGGGTATTTTGGCTTGATTCACGCGGCGTTTGCGTTGACCGGGCTGGCCTTATTATTCTTAAAGACGCCTTAACATTGTTGATTATGGAATTCAAGCCAACAACAGACGCGGGCCCGTCGCTGACGAGCGAGGACGCGGCCGAACGGGTGCGCGAGGCGGTGGACGCCGTCTATCGCTCTGAGTCGCGCCGGGTCCTTGCCACCCTCATCCGCCTGCTCGGCGACTTCGACCTCGCCGAGGATGCTCTGCACGATGCCTTCAGGGCAGCGCTGGAACAGTGGGCGCGGGACGGCATTCCTGCCAATCCGCGGGCGTGGCTCGTTTCGGCCGGTCGCTTCAAGGTCATCGATGGCATGCGCCGACGCACCCGGTTCGACGCCTCGCTGGCGGAGATCGCCGAGCGTCTCGGCTCCGGCACCAGCGACGCCGTGGAGTTGGACGACGAGCGCGTCGAGGACGACCAGTTGCGGCTGATCTTCACCTGCTGCCATCCCGCGCTGGCGCCGGACGCCCGGATGGCGCTGACGCTGCGGGAAGTATGCGGTCTCACGACCGAGGAGATCGCGCGTGCCTTTCTCACCGCTCCGCCCACGGTGGCTCAGCGTATCGTGCGCGCCAAGGCGAAGATCCGCGACGCGCGCATTCCGTATCAAGTGCCGTCGCGGGACGATCTGCCGGACCGGCTGGACACCGTGCTCCATGTGGTCTATCTGGTATTCAACGAGGGGTACTCCGCGTCATCGGGTGCGTCGTTGACGCGGTCCGATCTCTCAGGGGAGGCGATTCGCCTGGGACGACTGCTCATCGAGTTGCTGCCTGAGCCGGAGGTGGTTGGGCTTCTCGCGTTGATGTTGCTGCACGAATCGCGGCGGCTTGCGCGTACCTCGCCGGTGGGCGACCTGATTCTACTGGACGACCAGGATCGCTCGCTCTGGAACCGGGATCAAATTGCGGAGGGATTGACGCTGGTGGAACGGGCGCTGTCGTCGCAGCGATTCGGCCCGTACACGATCCAAGCGGCCATTGCAGCAGTGCATGCGCAAGCGCTCACCGCCGCCGCGACGGACTGGGCCCAGATCGTCGCACTGTATGACGTTTTAGCGCAGGCGGGGCCCTCGCCCGTGATCGAGTTGAACCGCGCCGCGGCGGTGGCGATGCGTGACGGCCCTTTGGCGGGTTTGGCCCTCATCGATGCCATCCTGGCGAGCGGCGATCTGGCCGACTACCACCTGGCACACTCGGCGCGGGCGGAGCTTTGCCGGCGGCTGGGGAGAACGGCAGAAGCCCGAGCCTCCTATGAACGGGCCCTCAGCCTCACGCAGCAGGAGCCGGAGCGGAGGTTTCTTAAACAACGGCTGGCCGAGTTGCGGGACAGCGCTGCTTAAATACGTTAGGCGTATCTCAAGATCGAAAGAAGTTCGATGCGAAACTGAAGTGTTACGAGGACAGGTAATAGGATATCGTGCTCGAGGCTTAAAAAGACCCTTACAGGATGACATTATAATTGATGGTATTATGATTATGGATCGAAGGGCAATTTGGATTACCGCTGCCGGCGCGTTCTTTTACCAAGGCATTTGATAAAGCATGAGATACACGATAACGCCGGTGATTGAAACATACATCCACAGCGGAAATGTGAAGCGGGAGGCTAGGCGGGCGTGCTCGTAAAATTTTTCTTTGAAGGCGCGCACGAGCGTGACCACGACGATGGGCACGTTGACCACGGCGAGAACGGTGTGAGAAATGAGAATGGTGAAATATATTGAGCGGATAAAACCCTGGCCCGCAAAAGCCTTCGAGCCGGCGTTATAATGATAAATGCCGTAGCTGATAAAGAACAAAATCGAAACGGTGACGGCAGACAACATGCAGATTTTGTGCTGCCAGATGCGCTTGCGGCGAATGAACCAATAGCCCAGCAGCAGAAAGATTCCGCTGGCGGCGTTGAGCGTGGCATTGAGATGAGGAAGGACGGATATGGAAATCACGAATGGGCCTCGGCGAGCAGAGTTTTAATGTCGCGCAGAATTACAACAATACTCTCCGGCTCAGTGCCGAGGTAATATTTGCGAATACGGCCTTGCGCATCCACTAAAACAAAGCGGTTGCTGTGAATAATGTCTTCATCGGGATTGCCGCCGCTGGCCGCGGCTGCGAGCATAAAACCTTCCTTGGTCAGCTTCTGTATTTCACTGCCCGGCCCGGTCACAAAGAACCATTTGTCTTTTGAAGCCCTATAACCATCGGCAAAGCGGCGCAAAACTTCCGGCGTGTCACGCTCCGGATCGACGGTGAAGGAAACCAATTTCACTTCGGCGAATTCTTTTTTTTCCAACGTGGATTGCAGCTCCGACATGTGCGTGGTCATCACCGGGCAAGTGCCGCCGCAACTGGTGAAAATAAAATCGGCAATCCACACATGGCCGCGCAATTGCTCGAGACCGAAGGCTTGTCCATTGCGCTCGATGAAGGAAAAATTCGGAACGGCGGCGAGCACGGGCAAAGGCTCGTGGCGCGGCGCCAGCCATTGCCATGCGGAAAGGCACACGATGGCAGCCACGGCAAAACCCAAGAGTCCCCACAAGAGCCAAAGGAGGTTTCTTTGTTTCATAAAATGGCAAAACAATTTTGGGCAAAACCCGTCTGGATGCCCGATTAAAGCGCTCGGGCATGACAGATCAAATGAGTTATTTAATCGGCATGCCTTAGTGCAACAACATGGGCAATGGTTTCAACTCGCGGCGGAAAGGATCGAGAATCAAGCCGAAGCCTTCCAATGTCGTGGCGCCTAATAAAGGGCTATCGCCTTCTTCGCCAAAGATTACCAAAGAATCGCCGCGGCGTCCTTGATACTCAAAAATAGCGGAACCGATTTCGCGGTCGATTTGTTCGCCGTTGGCGAGAATGAATGAACGCATGGAATGCGGCCGAATGCCGATTTGTTCAAGATGCGGCCGCGGCACCACGGAATAGACCGCGCCGGAATCGACCATAAAATTTTCTTGCAATGCCCGCGCCGGTTCGGCCGGGTTGGCGACTTTGACGGATACAAAAGTGATTCCCATTCCACCTCCCGCTTAAAAAGAGATTTTATCCAAAGCCATCAGCAGCAACAACACCGGGAGATAAATCAACGAGGCGCGCATCAAGCGCCGCGCGGAAAGATTGCTGGGCTGAAAATGCACGGCCACGCCATAGCCGAAGAAAATCAAGCCCAAAGCCAGGGCGCCGAAGAAATAGGCGCGCCCCGAAATGCCTAACAATGAAGGCAGCAAGCTGACGGGCAGCAAGGCCAGGCAGTTGCTCACAATTTGCCGCCCGGTGCTGCGGCCTTCGGGGTCGATCACCGGCAGCATGGGAAAGCCGCCGCGCGCGTAGTCTTCGCGATAGATCCAAGCAATGGCGAGAAAATGCGGCAGTTGCCAAAGAAACAAAATGGCAAACAAAACCCAGGCTTCGATGCCGATTTCCCCGCGCGCCGCGGTCCAGCCGCCCATGGGAGGCAAGGCGCCGGGAATCGCGCCGACCAGAGTGGAGAGATGGCTTTTTTGTTTGAGCGGCGTGTAGAGAAAAACATAGCTCACCAGTGTGAGCGCCGCCAGCAAAGCCGTCAACGTATTTACGCGCCAGGCCAAAAGCAAAAGCCCGGCAATTGAAATAAACACGCCGAAGGCCAGCGCGCGCGCCGGCGCCATTCGCCCGGCCGGCAAGGGGCGGTTTTTGGTGCGCAGCATTTTGGCATCGAGATCGCGCTCGAGATATTGATTCAATGCGCTGGTGCCGCCGGCGACCAAAGCGGTTCCGACTAACGCGCAAGAAAGCAAAATGAAATCCACTTCACCATGTGCGCCCAGGTAGAAACCGAAGAGCATGGTGATCAACACCATGAGCGTGACGCGCGGCTTGGTGAGGGAAATGTAGTCAATGATTTTTGATCGAGCCATCGTTTTTACGGAATAATTAGATCAACTTTCGTCTTGACAAGAGCAATAAGATTGCCACAGTCATCATAAAACACATCTATTCGCTTCATGTCTGTATTGCTCGGAAAATTCATGTGTGCAATCAAATTTCTGGGAAGCCTAAGTTCTTCAATCCCCAACATCCATTTTTCCAGATTCGGAATTATCGGGTAAAAGAAATTTGCATTGGTGCGTATTATTTCATGGAGAGCACTCAAGTTAATGTAGTATATGCCATGCGCACCTGGCTTGCCATGCCAGGGTTTTTTGAGATAATTTTGCCGGAATCGTTCGGCGCTGGCAGCATTATCTCGAATCGTTTTATCGACCGCAACATTCCACCAATCAGCAGATATTTGTATCGAAAGGACAGAATGTATGATAATGCGAAAAAAGTTTTCGATCGAATACAGCTTCCAGTAGGATTTGCGTCCAATGTGCTTGCCACATTTATCGATTTGCGCAGAGTCAAATAGAGACAAACGGAAGTCAGAAATCGTAGGCATAACAACAATTACTTTCTCTTGGACCCGGTGGTTTTTTTAGATAAAGAAATCTCTTTCGCCACTGTTGCGGGCGCCGTTTGTAGAAATTCGGCAATTTCAATATTTGAAAATCCTGCGATGTTTAGTTGAATAATCTTTTCCTTTTGCGAAGCGCTTTTTAAGTTCTGCAAAAGCAAAAGAACTAATAGTCGTTCGCTTCGTTCATTAATGACTTCCATAAACCTATCTCCGCTTTTTGGGTTTTGTCCTGAGATTTGAAGTGAGCGTTCTCACACCTTCTATGGAAATATTTAGAACCTCTGCAATGGCTTGATTATCGAGGCCAGCCAGCTTAAGCAATCTCGCACGCTCAGTCAAACTTTTGTCGGCGGCAACCTGTATGCTCAGAACCTTTAGAATCAGGTCGAGCTTTTCAATCACTTCACCTTCTTGATATTTAGCCATATCATCACTCCTTTCTGAAAAGGGTATCTTAGACGCGCGCAGCGGCAATTGCAAATGACTGGCGGCTTTTTTTGAGTGAAAAAAACCGCCTCGTAATAAATCAACGCCCGGTTCGCAACCTTGCGCTATTCTTTGCCAAATCACGCTTCAATCCAGCGAAAGCGGCTTCTTCAAACTTGAGACGCTCTTCGATAATTCGCATGAGCCATTGTTCCGTGTTCGCTTCGCGATGGAGGCGCGCAAAGAAGGCTGCTCGCGCCGCCAATGCGTTGGAAACCGCCACGGAAGTTCGTTTAGATTTTCTCACGTGAACCGGTTTTTCCCAGGCAGATTCGTCGTTTGCTTGCGCCACGACGATCTTATCGATTTGATCATCAGATAAGACTTTTGTTTTTTCTTTCTTCATATTGACCAGCCGGTGATAATGTGTACCACTCTTCCGGATTTCAATTGAAAAATAATTTTGAGCCTTTTACCCCCATTCGTTCTCCCAATCAACTGGTAGCGGTCCCGATACGATTTGTTACTGCGAACATCAAAATTGGAGAAAAAGCATTCAACTGCTTCATCAAACGTCACACCATGCTTTGCAAGTTCGTCACGATCAAAATCATACTCAAAATCTGCCGGAACAAATTGGTTCCATTTAGGCATGGCAAAAAGGCTACCTCGCAGTCTGCACAGCTTCAGGTAAAGCTTGATCTTGAATCACGAGAGAGGGTGTTGAAAGTATTTTATAAACCCGCAGTGCCAGTACCAAACTCGTGCCCAAAATCAACGCGCCGCCGGCAACATGCGCCGTGGTGATTAAAACATTTTTTCCCGTCCAGATCGTAAACGCGCCCAGCGTTAATTGCAAAACCAGAGCGCAGGAAAGCAAAAGCGCCGGCCGCAACAAGAGTAACTCGCCACGATAATATCGGAAAATCCGCGCTGTCGTCCAAGCGATAAAAACGGTCACAATGAGCGCGCCCACGCGATGCGCAAAATGAATCGCGATGCCGAAGGAATCGAACGGCGGAATGATTCTGCCGAACGCCAGGGGAAAATCCGGAATAGCCAAGCCGGCTTTGCTATGGCGCATAATGGCGCCAAGGAGGAGCTGAATAAAAACCAAAAAGGTTGTGATCACCGTCACAGTTTGCAACGAAGGCCGTTGCGTATCTTGCCATTTCGTGCGCGGACGCTGCCATTGCGGAGAAGTAAAAACTGCCAGGCAGATGGTCAAACAAAAAAACATTTGCGCCAAGGCGCCGTGGCTCACGGAAATAGGCGTAGGCAAAAAAAAGAGCACGGTCAAGCCGCCCAAAATGCCTTGCAGAATGACGGCAAGCAGCGCCAGCCAGCCGAGGCGGCGCACCCACCGGCGAGGCTCTTTCAACCACAACCAAATCGCAAGAATGACCATCAGCATGCCGACGATGCTGGCGACCATGCGATGGCCATGTTCATAAAAAATTCCGCCCACCATTTGTGATAGCGGAAAAGAAAACATGAACTGGCCGTAGGTGGTTGGCCAGTCGGGCACGGCCAGGCCGGAATCCGTGCTCGTAACCAGGCCGCCGATAAAGATCAAAACAAAAGTGGCCCCAGCCACCAAAACGGCGAAGCGATGGAGCCATGGGTTGTTGCTGGTGCGGGTAATGCGCATTTTTTATTATGATGTAGATCGTTGCTAGTAGGTAGTTGATCGTAACCTCAATTGCCGATTTTCGGCCAACAATCTACGATCCACTATCTACGATTACAACTTACTCAGTCGCCGCCGGCTCCTGCACTTGTTCCGCTTCTGCCGTGGCTTTGATTTCGGATTTGTGCGGCGTGCCGGTGAGATCGGGCAGCAACGCGATGATCAAAAGCGTGCAGAGAATCAGCGGCGTGAGCGCAATGATGCCGAGCGTGCGCTTCTCGAATTTGAGGTGCATGAAGTACATCGCCACCAATATCGCTTTGAACAGGGCGAAGCCCACCAGCAAAATGGCGATGATCATTTTGCTCATCGGCAGAAACACCACGCCGATCTCCACCGCCGTCAAAACAGTGAGGGCGTAAAACACGTGCATGTAGTTGGGTTCTTGATGGGTTGCGGACATGAACTTCTCCTCAAATCAAATAAACAAACGTGAACACCAGAATCCACACGAGATCGACGAAGTGCCAGTACAAGCCGGCAATCTCAACGCCGTTAAAATTCGCCGCGGTGTATTGCTTGCGCATGCTGTTGAGGGTGATCAGGCTGAGATAAATCACGCCGCCGGTGACGTGCATGCCGTGAAAGCCGGTGATGGCGAAGAACGTCGTGCCGAAGAGGTAATTCCCGTAGGGGTTGCTGGTAAAGTGCAGGCCGCCGTGGATCAGATGCGTCCATTCGTAAGCCTGCATGCCCAGAAACAATACGCCGCCTAGAACGGTCAACGATAAAAATTTGCGCATGCGCCGGGCGTCGCCGTGCTTGATGGCGGATAGGGCTTTCACCATGGTTACGCTGCTGCAAATAAGCAGGAAAGTCATAATGGCGGTTAGGGAAATGCCGAGCACCTGGGAGGGCGCCGGCCAATCGACGCTGCCGGCGCGGATGGCGCCGTAACCTGCCAATAGCGCACCGAACGACATGGCGTCGCCGGCGAGGAAAACCCACATGCCGAGCTTGCCCCAGCTCTCCGGAGTGAGGGGCGATTCCGCCGGCTCAACGGCGTGATGCATTGCGGCAACCTGGCTCAATTTCCCGTCTCCTTGGTTGTGGTGGTAGGGTTTTGCGATTCACGTTTTGCGGATACCCGGGTTTGCGAGGCCTGGCGATACAACAAAATAATGCCGGCCGCCACGCCGCCGACAACGGTAAAGGGCATGGCCATCATAAACAGGATGCTGGTGTTGAAGCCTAACCCGAGATCGCCGTTCAAGACGTTGCAGCCCGGGCAGGCTTGCGCCGGCAGAGCATGCAACAGCACGGCGGCGGCGAGGGTCAGAAAAAAGGTTGAAAGGATTTTGCGCATGATTTTTCCAATCAATTCAAATATACCAGGACATACAAAATCGGCCACAGGGCCACGACCAGAATCCAATACATACTGCACAATTGCACGGCCGTGTGGCGTTTGGCATCAAAACGATTTTGCCGCGCCATGATCATGACCGCTGACAACCAAATCACTGCGCCCAACACGTGCGCGGCATGGCAACCAATCAAGGTGTAAAAAATCGCGCCGTAGACGCTGGAAGATATGGTTAAGCCGAAGCCGACAAGGCGCACCCACTCCGAACCTTGCACGGTCAAAAATGTTGCGCCCAAAAGTGCGGTAAGCGTGAGTGCGCGAATCAGGCCGCGTTGATCATCGGCGCGAATGGCGCGCCAAGAGCGATACATCGTATAACCGCTGGCGAGCAAAATCGCAGTATTGACGCCCGTCACCACCACCGGCAAACGCGGCTGATTGACCGGCGGCCAATCCATGCTGCCCAAACGAAACACCAAAAACGCGCCGATCAAAGCGGCAAAGAACATCACATCCGTGCCTAGAAACAGCAGCATGCCGAGCAGCGAGTTGTGCACGGGCGTGTGCGGCTCTGCTTCGCCGTCGTGGCCGTGATCGTCCGGGCCAAAGGGCAAATTCGGAATGAGCGGCGGCGGCCCGTTGCCGTTTTGTTTGATTTTGAGCGCGAGGTCTTGATCTCGTGCAATTTCCAAGTCAACCGGCAAGTCGGCAGTGGCGAAAGGCAAAATCATTTACCGTGAAAATTAATTTTTGAGAATCACTGTGACGATTGTCACCGTGACGAGAAACAGCAAGACACCGATTAAAATCATGACCACGCGCCGGTTTTGCAACGCGAGCGGCGAGAGGGTGTTTTTCATAATATGTTATTGGATGACCGGTGTGTTGGATTATTGGATTTTGGGATCGTTGGATTTCTGGAATTGCCGACGCTGCAATGCTCTATTAATCCAACATCCCATTATTCCATCGATCCATTATTCCAAAAATCCCTCACTCCATTGATTCATCACTCCACGCTTTTTCAATGCCCATTGCGCGAACCGCCGGCGGTCGCGGCCAGCCGCCGCGATTGCGGCAGCCAATCTTCTTCCACTTCGGGCGAGCTATATTCATAGGGCCCGCGATAAACACTGGGCTGCGCCAAAAAATTGCCGTGCGGCGGCGGCGTGGGCGCGTCCCATTCCAGCGTGTTGGCGCGCCAGAGATTCTCTTCCGCCTTTTTGCCGCGGCGTATGCTGGTAATGAAATTCCATGCGAAGAGCAATTGTGAGAAGCCCAGCATGATCGCGCTCCACGTGATCATGACGTTCATCCATTGCATATCGTGCAGGAATTGATACTGCAAGGGGTTGGCGATGCGGCGCATGTGGCCGCCGACGCCAAGAATATGCATGGGAAAGAAGGTGGCGTTGAAGGCGATGAACGTGAGCCAGAAATGGATCTTGCCCAGCGTTTGGTTCATTTGCCGCCCGAACATTTTCGGAAACCAATAATAAATCCCGGCGAAGATGCCCATCATGCTGCCGCCGAACACGACGTAATGAATGTGCGCGACGATGTAATAAGTGTCGTGGATGAAAATATCGACGGGCGTGGAAGCCATGTAAATGCCGCTCAAGCCGCCGATCACGAACATGGCGACAAAAGCAATGGCGAACAGCATGGGTGTGGTGAAGCGAATATTGCCGCCCCACAACGTGCCCAGCCAATTAAAAGTTTTAATCGCTGAGGGGACGGAGATGAACATCGTGGACACCATAAAGGTCGTGCCCAGCGCGGGATTCATGCCGCTTTGGAACATGTGATGGCCCCAGACGATCCAGCCCAGGAAGGCAATCGCAATCATCGCGTAAACCATGGCGCGATAACCGAAGATCGGTTTGCGCGCGAATACCGGCAAAATTTCCGAGGCAATGCCCATCGCGGGCAGAATCAAAACGTAAACTTCGGGATGGCCGAAGAACCAAAAGAGGTGCTGCCAGAGCAACGGCTCGCCGCCGCCTTTCACGTCGAAAAAATGCGTGCCGGCCCATTGATCGAACAACAACATGGCCAGCGCGGAAGTCAACACCGGCAGCGCCAGCAACAATAGAATCGCAACGATGAACAGCGACCAAATGACCAACGGCAGGCGAAAATAAGTCATGCCCGGAGCGCGCATGTTGATGATGGTGGTGATGTAATTGATCGAGCCCATCAATGAAGAAATGCCAACCACGATCAAGCTGATGCACCACAAGCCCTGGCCCCAATCGACCCCGGTCCATTGCGGGTCTGCGCTCAAGGGCGCGTAGGAAGTCCAGCCGGCGGCGGCGTGCCCGCCCGGCACAAAGAAGCCGACCATCATTATGAGGCCCGCGATAAATGCCGTCCAGAATGAAAGCATGTTGAGCACGGGAAAAGCCATGTCGCGCGTGCCGATCATCAGGGGGATGAGAAAATTTCCAAAGCAGCCGACGAGAATGGGCATGACCACGAAAAAAATCATGATGGTCGCATGCATCGTGAACAGCGCGTTGTAAAACGCCGGGGTGACCGTGCCCATGGGCAAGTTGCGCGCGAGCCAGTTTTGTTCGGCGTCATCCTTGCTCATCCATTCTTGCCAGTTGCGATCCATGAACGTTTGCGGCTCGCCGCTTTCGAGGAATTTTTGCGAAGCGCCGATGAGCGGCAGCGGTTTTTCCGGATAGGCCAGTTGCCAGCGGAACAGCAACGCCAGGGCGCCGCCCACAATCATCATCAACAAACCCAGGATCAAAAATTGTTTGCCGATCATCTTGTGATCGGTGGAGAAAATGTACGTGCGAAGAAAGCCCTGATGCGCGTGCGCGGTTTCCACGTGTGTCGTCTCGCTCATCTGCCATCCTTATAGTTGATTGCAGGCTGGAAGCCTGCGCTAGGTTTTATTGTTTTGGATTTTCTGCCGGGACTTGCGTGCTGTCACCGCCGGCTTGTGTCTCCAGCGCCGGCCAGGTTTGCTGCACCCAATTCTGATAATCGGCAGGCTCGTGAACGAACAATTGGCCGAGCATGCCGGAATGGCCGAAGCCGCACAGCTCGGCGCAGGGAATTTCGTATTGGCCGGCTCGGGTCGCTTCGAACCACGCTTTGATTTCGCGCCCGGGAAGGGCGTCTTGTTTCAAGCGCAACACCGGCACAAAAAAACTGTGAATCACGTCTTTGGATTTCAGATGAACGTGCACCACGGTGTTGACCGGCACGTGCACTTCGTTGTCGATTTGATAGTCATCCAGCGTGCCGGCAAGGGAATCTTCCTTGGTATCGAAAACGCCGTCGGGTCCGGGATAAAGCACTTCCCAATTGTACTGTTTGCCGGTGACTTGCACTTTGACGTTGGAGGGAGGCAATTCCTGTTTGATGCGGCCCCACAGCGGCTTGCTGGCTAGCGCCAATACCAGCAGGGCCACGCTGGTCGCCACGGTCCACACCCATTCCAGCGTGAGGTTGCCGTGAGAATAAACGGCGCGGCGGCCTTCGCGAAAGCGATACTTGATCAGGAAATAAATCATCGTTCCCGCCACCAACACGAAGACGCCGGCAGTGATGTAATAGATGACGTAAAAAAAGAAATCGATCTCACCGCTATACGTTGACAAGGATTCCGGAAGCCAGTCCAGCATGCGCCTTTCTCCTCAAAAAATGGGTTGATTATTTTTGCCCGATCATAAAATTGAAATCGATTTGCCGTTCCGCGGAAGCTTCGAGCTTCACGGTTTGTTTCAACACGCCAAAACGCTCGTGCCACGCCGTGATTTCGTAGGCGCCCGGCGGCAATAGCCCGAGCCGAAAACTGCCTTCTGTATTGGTAATGGCAAAAAAGGGGTGATCCAGCACACCGGCATAAGCTGACATCCACGGATGCACATTGCAGTTGAAGGGGATCATCACTTCCGGCCGGTCGAATGAGCGCGTGAGTTTTTTGATTGCACGGGTCATGCCGGCGTTGAAGGCGCGATTGCGCTGCGGCGACGCATGCACGTTGTGCATGGTGCTGTCGTTGTTCAAAATCACCAGTTCCTGGCCCGCGCGCAGGCCGAACACGTGCGGCGCATAGCGGCAGCCGCGCTGATCCAAAATTACTGGCTCGCCTGGAAGCGGAAATCGCAGCGCGCCAAAACTGCTGGAAATGTGGACAAAAACGTTGCGCAGCGTGCCGTTGGTGTTGATCAGAACGTCTTCCGCTGCGATAATGTCATGACCGGCGCGCTGGCATGCCGGATCACTGCTGATCGTGCGCCAAATTTTCGGCTCCGGCGGAATGCCGGCAAAAAAAACACTGCCCATAATCGCGGCGGTGGCTTGCTGCTCGAACTCCGCCATGGTGAGCGCATGCTCTGGAACGGGTAAAGAGGATTCGTGATCGGAATCACCACGGCAACCGAGCCAGCACGGGGCGCTGCAAAATATCAGAATGAAAAACTTGGGTGCGGAAAGAATTTGATTCACAGCATTCAGGATGGGCCTCTTGCCCGCATCATACGCCAAAAAATTGTCGACAAATGTAGCGACGCAAGCGCGCAATGTCAAGTGGAAATTCGGCGGAGGATAGAGAAAATTCCTTGAGTTTCAAAAATCGGCGCGTTATTCTAAAGGAAGAAAAGCTTTTTTACAAGTTCAATGTGTGCAAGAAAAGTAAAGATTTTAGAAGGCAAAATAATTTTGAGGAGGAATAATCTTGGCAGTAATCGATTGGACTTTCACCCTCAACGCCTTCGTCGCCGTGCTGGTGATCACCGACCCGCTGGGCAACACGCCCATTTTTGCGAGCCTGTTGCAAGATTATCCTGCGCACCAGCGCCATGCCATCATTCGCCGCGCCTGTGTGGCAGCAGTGATGATTCTGCTCGCTTTCGCTTTGGCGGGAGGATATATTTTCAAAATCTTCGGCATTACGCTCGGCGCTTTTCGCATTGCCGGCGGCATCGTCATGTTCGGCATTGCGGCGGACATGCTGTCGGCGCAAAAATCGCGCACCCAGATTACGCCCAGCGAACGAATCGAGGCCCAGCGCCGCGGCGACATTGCCCTGGTGCCGCTCGCCATTCCGCTCATCAGCGGTCCGGGCGCGATCGCGACGGTAATGACGTTCGTCACCCAGGCGCAAAATATTTATGGCACGATGATCGTGGTTGCCGCGATTTTGTTTTCCGGCTTGCTGTCTTATCTCATCTATCGCTACGCCAGCCAGGTTCTCATGAAAATGGGCGAGACCGCGATCAACATCATGACGCGGCTGCTAGGCCTGATTCTCGCAGTCATGGCCGTGCAATTTGTGATCAACGGGATTCGCGATTCGTTTCCGGAGATTTTTGCTTGAAAGAATAAACCGCTTTCGGAATTGGGCTTGCGACAAGAGGCATAATTCGTTATCTTCACGTGCGAAAGTATTCTGTTACTATTCACCGCCTTTCTCCAGTTGGGAGTTTGTTCGCCTAATAACACCTCGCTGTCATCATAGAAGGATCTTTTTCAGCATTGAGGATAGTGCTTGTGTTGAAAAAGATGCTTCCAGCATGACATGTTACTTGGAAGCTGTCATTCCTTATTCTGATGAAAAGCTTGCAATCAAATCACGCTGTTTGGGTTATCTCGAACCAAATACCTTAGGAGGAAAGTATGCCTGTTGATCTCGGTTACAAAGGCCAACTGTTCGTGATGCCGTTCGATCATCGCGGCTCGTTCATGTCCAAGCTGTTCGGCATCAAGGGCCGCCAACCGACGGCGGACGAGACCAAAGAAATCGCCGCGACCAAAAAAATCGTGTACGAAGGTTTTCGCCAGGCTTTGCAGCAAGGTGTGCCGAAAGACCAGGCGGCCATTCTCGTCGACGAACAATTTGGCGCGGAATGTGCGAGGGATGCGCTGCAAAGCGGCATTAAAGTGGCCATGCCCGCAGAGAAAAGCGGCCAGGATGAATTTGATTTCGAATACGGCGATCAATTCGGCGCGCATATCGAAAAATTCAATCCCACGTTTGTGAAGGTGCTGGTGCGTTATAATACTGCAGACGACAAAGAATTGAACCAGCGCCAGGCCGTTCGGCTCGCGAAGCTCAGCGGCTATTGCCACCAGAACCGGCGCAAATTTATGTTTGAATTATTGGTGCCGGCTTTGGAGGCGCAACTGGCCCAGGCCGGCGGCGACAAGAAAAAATTCGATACCGAAGTGCGGCCCGGCTTGATGGAAAAAGCCATCGCGGAATTGCAAGCGGCCGGTATCGAAGCGGACGTGTGGAAACTCGAGGGTCTGGAGAGAGCGGAAGATTATAAAGCCATCGTCGCGCAAGCGCGCAGCCAGGGCCGGCATAACGTCGGCATGATCGTGCTCGGCCGCGGCGAAAATGCGGAAAAAGTCAATCACTGGTTGAAAATCGGCGCGAAGGTCGAAGGCGTCATCGGCTTTGCCGTGGGACGCACCGTGTTTTGGGATCCGCTGGTGGGCTATCGCGAAAAGAAGCACAGCCGCGAAGACGCCGTAGCGCAGGTTGCCAAAACCTACAAAGGCCTGGTTGATTTATTCACGCAAGCGCGGGAATGAGTTTGTGCGAGCGACAATAAAAAGGAACGCTTCCCATTCGGAAGCGTTCCTTTTTTATTTTGTGAAAATAAATCATGCCGCTTGATACAGCGCCGCTACTGCGCCGGCGGGATCTTGAATCACACAAAAGCGGCTCGTTCCGCCCATGCCTTTGGGCCCAACCAGAACCTTGCCGCCGAGATCCACACAACATGCCGCGCTGTGCTCGACGTTGTTCACGGTAATGTAAATCAACCACTGCGAGGGCAATTCGGCATTGGCGCCGCGCCGGTGGCAAATGCCGGCCACGGCTTTCCCCTCGGAAGGCAAGTTCATGTTGAAGTCGCTATAATCTCCCATGTCCACCGCTTCGAATTTCCAACCTACAACGGCGCTGTAAAAATCTCTGACCTTTTCGGCATTGGCAACAGTCAGATCCGTCCAGCCGATGGTTCCGGCTTCTGGTTTGGTGGCGTCGCTCATTTCAATACTCCTCCACTTGATAGGGCAAGGCGAATATGTGGTTGCTCTGGAAAATAAATCCCTTTCTTCAAATCGACTTTGGCATAAACGTGCACCAATTGCTCGATTTTGCTTTCAGAAATCAACGGCGACATACTTTTTTTTATCCACATATTTCAGATTGAGAATACGTTGCGCCAGCACACGATCACGCAAGCGGCGCAATGGTTCCGTGTCCTCAAAGAGTTTGACCGCCAAAATACGCTGTTCGATAAAGAGGCCGGGCCGTGATTGGTACAATGGTTTCCCGTGCTGAAAGACCTCCAGCCGCAAAACCGGATCGGTGTCTCTTTCGATGATGACGGAATCAACGGGATGCCCGAAAAGATCTTCCAGCTCGCCGTGCAAGCGCAGCCAGTGTTCTTTCAAATCAAGGTCGGCGGCCGAAAACAAAGCAACGTCCACATCGCTAATGGGCCGGGCTTTGCCGGTGGCTTGCGAGCCGAAGAGTATGAATAGATCGATGCTGCGCTCCCGGCACCAGTTTTCCAGCTTCTCGTTTTCCGGAAGGCGCAAGCGCTCAATTCCACTCGTTGGTTTTTCGGAGATCGTCATTTTTCCTGCTTTAAGGTTTTTGCGCGAGCCAAAATAGCGAAATCTATTTTCCGAAACAAGCGCGCTTTGAAATGTCAATAAAATGAATTGGATGGCCACGCTCATGAACTTGCTGCCCGCGCGTTTGTCGCTTTCGCCTTCCTCTCATTCATTCCAAATCCGCCATAAGCGCTATTCCTCAATCTCCAAATAAATCTCAAACACCACCTTGCCGTCTTCCATGGTCACAACCTGATGCCCGCCGGAAGCGCCGGCTTTGATTTTTTGCAAGCCCATGTGATTGAACAGCGCCATGTATCCCGCGGGAATCATTTCCTCGGGATTGCCGGCGACTTTCGTGTAGAGATATGCGCTGCCCTTTTTCATTTTGTAAACAAAGTATGGGGCCTTTGTTTCCGGCTCTTTGTCCACAATTATGCCTTGAAAGCTGCGCAACTCTTCGGGCTTCTTGGTGTTGTAATCATCAAAATAAATGCCAAAGGCGTGATAAGGCTTGAACGGAATCTGGGCGGCCTTCATATAATTTTCCACCTCGGTGACGTATTCCGTCACTTTGTGATAAGAGCCGAAAAACTCCTTGCACACCGCGATAATGTCGCGGTCGAGCGCGATGCGTTTGACTTCCGGCAAATCGTTCATATTGATCCCTCGCGAAATTGGTGGTGATTGAGCTTTGAGTGCGACCCATTCGAAAAAGAGCTTGTTGATTTCCTCGCCCGAGGTTCGAGGCCTGACGAATAAATCAGCGCCAAAAACCCTGGCATAGGTTTGCGGTCTTTCGGATTTGAGCCAGTCCCTGAAAGTAGAGAACACTTCCCGATAAATCGCGTCGTCGTGAAACAGCTTCATCAATTGCACGGCATTTTGGTTGTCATCAATGGCTTGAAATTGCCGGAGCACACGATCGGGTTGCCGTGAAGCCGAAGCGCTCGTCAAAGCGGTGCCGCCCAGAAGCAGAAACAACCCCACGCCGAGCACGGAATCGCGCCAAGGCCGGCGGACAAAAGTGCGCAGACTGCGCTGCATGTAAGCGCGATCTTCGAGAATGCCGGCCGCGCCGGGCAGTGGGCTGATTTTGGCGGTGAGTTCGAGCACTTTGATCAAGGTCAAGCCGTAAGCCCGGTTCTCGTGTTCACGCGTGCGGTTGAGCACCATGGCATCGCAAGCGATTTCCTGATCCGAGCGCATGCGGCTGAAGGCCAGCCAGAGAAAAGGATTGAACCAATGGAGAATTTGCAAGAAAGCGATGAGCCAATTCACCGGCACGTCACGGCGTTTCAGATGCGCGAGCTCGTGTAGAAACACATGCCGCATTTCGGAAGGGCCGAGCGCGCGCATCATTTTTTCCGGCAGCAACAAGCGCGGGCGGAGATAGCCCAGCAACGCCGGGCTTTGTACGCGGTCCGTCATCACGATGCTCACCGGCACGCGCACGCCCAGCTCTTCTTTGCAATTTTCTAAAAGATGAAGAATGCGTTGATCCACCACCGGGCGTTTGCGGCGCGCGTGCGAAAAAAGCTCCACGCTGGCATAAAGTGTTCGTCCCGCCAGCAGCAGGACTCCACCTAACCAAAGGCTGATAAAAACGGCGGCAACAGGAAAGGAGCCGGTTTGAAGGCGCGCCCCCATGGTGGCAGCGCCCGGCGCCGGTTCGACAGTGAAAGGAGATTGCACCGGAGGGGGAGCGGTAACCTGCGCTTGCCCGTTCGCGGCAAAAGGCCAGCGGTCAAATTGAAGATATTGAAAAATGCTGAAGCGGCTTTCCGGCGTGAACGGCAGTACGAGCTTGAGCAGCAACAATAGCCACAAACCATAAAGCAGTTGCGGCGAAAGACGGCGGCGTGAAAAGAACTGCGCCAGCGAGATGAGGGCCGCCAGCACTGCCGCCTGCCAGGAGTTTTGCAGCACCCAGGCGCCAAAGGCCTCGAGCCGGTCAAGCGTTGCCATCGCCGCGCTCCTTTTCGAGCAGAATTTTTTTGAGCTCGCGGATTTCTGCGCGGGTCATCTTCGTGGTTTTAACGAAATGGGCCAGCATGGGCACGGTGACGCCGTCGAACACGCGCTGCACGAACGATTGCCCTTCTTTTTTGACCAGCGCGGCTCTTTTTATTTTCGGCCGGTACAAATAGCGGTTGCCGTCGATCTCATATTCCAGCGCGCCCTTTTTGACCAGCCGCGCCAACAGGGTCTTGGTGGTGCGCGGGTGCCAGTCTTTTTGCGCGGAAAGCTTTTCGACGATCTCGCTCGCCGGCGAGGCCGGGTTGTCCCAAATGATTTTCATGACTTCCCACTCGGCAGCCGAGAGCCGGGGAGAGTTTTTCATATGAGCTCCAACTGACTACAAATGTAGTCTTACGATACTACATTTGTAGTCCATTGTCAAGCACAAAATGTGCGCACCGGTAATGCCTCCGTCATTGTGGGGGGAACGTAGCGCAGTCATCCTGACTGCAGGCAAGATGCTTGCGCTACCACACGTAACTTGTATTACGCGCACCGCTCCCTCGGCTTGTGAAGCTTTATCGTGCCTGATCGCCGGCAACGGTCTCGACATATTGCGAGCGCAACTGCACCGGATCCGGTGGCGCTTTGCGCATGCGCAAATTCAACATCTCGACGAAAACGGAAAAGGCCATGGCAAAATAAATATAACCTTTGGGAATATGAGTATCGAAGCCTTCGGCAATCAGCGACACGCCGATCAGCAGCAAAAAGCTCAGCGCCAGCATTTTGATGGTGGGATGGCGGTTGACGAAATCGCTGATGAAGCCGGAGAAAAACATCATAAAGGCCACGGCAATGACCACGGCCGTGATCATGATGCCTAGACGGTTGGACATGCCCACCGCGGTGATCACCGAATCGAATGAAAATACGATATCCAGCAAAATGATTTGCACGATTACGCTCGCGAATGTGCTGCCGGCGCGCGCCGAAGCATGCCCTTCTTCGCCTTCAAGTTTGTTGTGAATTTCGTGCGTGCTTTTGGCGAGCAGAAACAGGCCGCCGAGCAACAGAATCAAATCGCGGCCCGAGATTTCGTAGCCGATCACCGTAAACAAAGGCCGGGTCAATTTCATGATCCAAACCAGCGAAAACAGCAAGGCAATGCGGGTCAACATGGCCAGGGCCAGCCCGATCTGCCGCGCCTTGCTTTGTTCTGCAGCCGGCAGCTTGCCCGCCAGAATGGCGATGAAAATGACGTTGTCGATGCCTAACACGATTTCCAGCACGGTCAGCGTGACTAAAGCCAGCCATGCTTGTGGATCTGAAAGCCACTCCATGTCGTTACTCCGGTGAAAGTTACTTGCTGCCTTCATACAATTCATATTCCAGCAACCGGCACTCGATCTCGCCATTATAAAAAGGAATTCTGCGTTTGGTTTGCAAGCCGATTTTTTTGGCCAGCTCAAGATTGCCGGTGAAAACATAGCCGGTATAGCCCGGGCATTTTTGTTTGAAAAAATCTCCGATGCGGCCATAGGTCTCTTCCAACTCGGCGGTCTTGCCCATGCGCTCGCCGTATTCGGGATTCATGATCACGGCGCCGCCGCCTTCTGGAATCGGGGTTTCGGCGAAATCGCACACGCGAAAATCAATCCAGCGATCGACGCCCGCCGCAATGGCATTTTGCCGGGCCGCGGAAACGGCTTTGGGATCGGAATCGGTTGCAACGATCTTGCCGGCCAAAGATTTCTTCGTCGCCTCGCGCGCCTTCTTGCCCAGCTTGTTCCATTCGAAAGCATTATACCAATGCAAATGCATGAAACCAAAATTGCTGCGCAGCAGGCCCGGCGCCTTGTTGAGCGCGAGCAGCGCGGCTTCGATGGCCAGCGTGCCGCTGCCGCACATGGGGTTGATGAAATTTTTTTCGACGTTCCAGGCGCTCGCAAGAACGAGGGCCGCAGCGAGCGTTTCTTGCATCGGTGCAATATTGTGCAAGCGGCGATAGCCGCGCTTGTACAGCGCCTCGCCGGAAGTATCGAGATAAATGCGGCACCAGTCTTCTTGCCAATGAAAAAATACCGCGCTGCGATCGCGCGCCGGCCCGGAATCCGGGCGCTTGCCGCGTTTTTGCTTGAGGCGATCGACAATGGCGTCTTTGCATTTGAGATTGGCAAAGCGCGTGTCTTTGATGGTTTCCGTGCGCACCACCGAACTGACGTTGACGTAGCCCTCCGCCGGAATGTAATCTTCCCATTTGATTTTAAGCAGCGCGCGATAAAGCTCGTCCGGCGAAGAGGCGTGAAATTCCTGCAAGAAATAGAGCACGCGCTGCGCCGTGCGCAAATTCAAATTGAGTTTCATTGTGTCCACGAGCGTGCCGGCCGTAGCCACGCCTGCGGCCATTTCCTCGTGTACCGGAAAGCCCAGCGCCTGGATTTCCTCTTTCAAAAAAGGAACGATGCCTTTGGCGCAGGTGATGAAGATTTTATCGGATGGCATAGCGTGGCTTGTGATTGGCGAAATGATTCGTTAAATTCTAAGAGCGTATTTGAAAAGCCCGTTTGCCGGGTCATTGCGAGGCGTCTTTTTGCCGAAGCAATCTCTTCGTAATGTGTAACTTTATAAAATGGGATTGCTTCGTCGATAAAGCCGGCTCGCAATGACGGCATATAATGACTTTTCAAATGCCTTCTAAGTATGATGATCAACCCATTTCTCTTTTGAGCCAGGATGATTTGATTCGCGCCAAAAGAACTGCCGGCTGCCCCCAGGATTTGTTGGACGTTGCCTCACTCGAATCCAGCCGCAAACAAAAGCCTTGAAAGAATGGTCTGCTGTTTTTGAACGCTTATTTTATTTTCCCTTTTAACCAGCCCTTCGCCTGTTGCAATTGTTTCAAAACTTCTTTTCTCGCCGTGCCCCCGATCGCGCTGCGGCGTTCGACGCTCGTCGTTGCGGAAAAACATTCCTTCACACTTTCATCAAACGCCGGATGCAGCGCCAGCCAAAAGCTCATGGGCAATTCGTGCAAGCGATAAGAAATGCGCTCGCAATGTTGCACCACGCGGCCCACGATGCCGTGCGCCTGGCGGAAGGGAATGCCCTTTCTCACTAAATAATCCGCTACATCCGTCGCGAACAAGCCGCTGTCGAGCGCAGCCTCCATTTTGCTTTGGCGAAAACGGCAAGTGGCCAGTGCGCCGGCAAAAACTTGCAGGCAATCATCGGCGGTTTGCAGCGCTGCAAAAACCGCGGCTTTGTCATCTTGCAAGTCGCGGTTGTACGTCGCCGGCGTGCCTTTTTGCAAAGCGAAAATTTGCGCCAGCGAGCCGAGCAACAAGCCGGCCTTGCCGCGCACCAGCTCAAAAGCGTCGGGATTCTTTTTGTTAGGCATCATACTCGAACCGGTGGCAAATTGCCCGCCCGGATCGATGAAGCCAAATTCCTGCGAGCACCACAAAATGAAATCGTGCGCATAGCGGCTGAGTGTCGTGCCAATATCCGCACAAATGAAAACGATCTCGCTGCAAAAACTACGCGTTCCCGTAGCATCGATGGAATTTTCCATGACGCGGCTGAAACCGAGCTCACGTGCGAGCAGCTTCCGATCGACCGGAAAAGCCGTGCCCGCAACGGCCCCGCTGCCGAGCGGCATTTCATCGAGACGTTCATAAAATTGCCGCAGTTGTTCGTCATGACGCCGCAGCGCAAAAAAGGCCGAAAGCAGATAATGCGCGAGGCGAACCGGCTGCGCTTGCTGCGTATGCGTGTAGCCGGGAAGAATGAAATCAATAGAAGCTTCAGCCTGCTGCACCACAACTTTCACCAGCCGGGCAATTGCCGCTTGCAAACCTGCCACTTGCTCTTTGAGATACAGCCGAAAATCCGTGACCACTTGATCGTTGCGGCTGCGGCCGGTGTGAATCTTCGCGCCGGTGTCGCCGACCAGCTCGATCAACCGCCGCTCGAGCGCCACATGAATGTCTTCATCGCCGGCGTGAAATTGAAACCGGCCGGCGCGAAATTCTGCTGCGATTTTTTGCAGCGCGTGTTGCAGCGTTTTCTCTTCCGCTGCCGTCAAAATTTTCGCCGCGCGCAAGGCCTTGGCCCACGCGCGATTGACGGCCAAGTCTTCCCGCCACATCACGCGATCGACTTCCAGCGAGCGGCTGAAGCGTTCCATCAGTTCAGCCGTTTTCGCCTCAAAGCGTCCGCTCCAGACTTTGGAGGAGGTTGCTGCGGGTGGTTCGCTTTTTTTCTTTGGCTCCTCTTTGCGCATAGGTTTTGGTGATTGATAATTCGTGATACGTGAATCGTAATGCGCAAAGCGTGATGCGTAATGCACGGTCAGTTACGAATTACGTTTTACGCATTCCGCTTTACTTCTTCTTAGCGATATTCATTCCCGCCCGCATGAGCCATATCGATCAACGCCTTCACCTTCAGCGGCAGGCCGAAGAGATTGATGAAGCCCTCGGCATCTTTTTGATTGTAAACCTCGTCCGCGCTGAACGTGGCAAAATCTTCGCGATAAAGCGAATGCGGAGATTGGCGGCCTTGCACGATGACGTTTCCTTTGTAAAGTTTCAAGCGCACCGAGCCCGTCACTTTTTCCTGCGTTTGTTGAAAGAAGGCATCCAGCGCTTGCTTTTCCGGCGTGAACCATTGGCCGTAATAAACCATCTCGGCATAGCGCGGCGCCAGCATTTCTTTGAGGCGCTGCAATTGGCGTGTGAGCACCAGGCTTTCCAATTCGCGATGCGCGGCATAAAGCAGCGTGCCGCCCGGGGTTTCATATACGCCGCGTGACTTCATGCCGACTAAACGATTTTCCACAATATCCACGCGGCCAATGCCGTTTTCCCCGCCGAGCCGATTCAACTGCAAAAGCAAATTCACCGGCGAAAGTTTTTCATCGTCGAGCGCCACCGGCTCGCCTTTCTCAAAATCAATGGTGATGATCGTGTGACGATCGGGTGCAGCTTCGGGACTGACGCTGAGGCCAAAAATTTTTTCAGGTGCGGCCTGCCACGGGTCTTCCAACTCGCCGCCCTCGCTGGAAAGATGCCAAATATTTTGATCGTGGCTGTAAATTTTTTCCAGCGTCGCAGTGATGGGAATGTTTTTTTCATGAGCATAGCGAATCGCATCTTCGCGCGAGCGAATATGCCATTCACGCCAGGGCGCGATCACGCGCAGCCTGGGATTGAGCGCCTTGTAGGTTAATTCAAAGCGCACTTGATCGTTGCCTTTGCCGGTGCAGCCGTGCGCCACTGCATCCGCGCCTTCTTTTTCGGCAATTTCGATCTGCTGCTTGGCAATCAACGGCCGCGCAACGGAGGTGCCGAGCAAATATTGACCCTCGTAAATCGCGCCGGCTTTGAGCGTGGGATAAATAAAATCGACGATAAATTCTTCGCGCAAATCGGTGATGTAACATTTGCTCGCGCCGGTTTTCAGCGCTTTTTCCTCCAGCCCGGCCAGCTCCTCTCCCTGCCCAATGTTGGCGCACACGGCGATCACCTCGCAGCCGTAATTCTCTTTCAACCACGGGATAATGATGGAAGTATCCAAACCCCCGGAATAAGCCAGCGCCACTTTGCGCACGGAGGAAGCCATGATCTCAAATCTCCTCGTTCATTTCATTCTGAGAACTTTCGGAGTGACAAACTTCAGTTTGTCCAGTTTGCGGAATAGGAAAATCTGGAGGCAGGGAATGCTCGTATCTCGGGCAAGACTCCTTCCTCACAGGCGCGAAATATAACAAGCGCAAGCGGAAATGCAAAGGCCAAAGATGAGTCACCGGCATAAATCACAGCGAATGAGAACGCACAAAAATCCCGAAAAATTCTTTGCAAATGGGAATAAGTTGTGGCAGATTGAAGTTTAAAATTCAAACACGCTTTCTTCTTAACGTTCATTCCGTAGAATCTTTTTCAGCTTGAGTACAGCGATTATGCTAAAAAAGATTCCTACAAATGACATGACGTTTTTGCTCATGACGTTGAATCAGGTTGCTTCTGTGAGTAAAATGGAAACGCCCGCAGCAGAATTGATCCAAGCTCTCACACACTCGCCGCAAGTGCCGCTGCACCAGCTTGAGGCCTTGTGGTTTCAAGTGGGCGGCACGGTGTGCAATTTGTGGTGCACGCATTGCTTCATTAGTTGCAGCCCGAAGAACCACAACTTTGAATTTATGTCGCGGTCACAAGTGCGGCGTTATTTGGAAGAATCCGTGCCGCACGGCGTGAAAGAATATTATTTCACCGGCGGCGAGCCCTTCATGAATCGCGAGCTGCCCGGCATTTTGGAAGATACGCTACAGCTCGGCCCGGCGAGCGTGCTTTCCAACGGCTTGCTCATCACACCGAAAGTTGCGTCGGCATTGCGACAACTTTCCGAAGCGAGCCTTTACACGCTCGAATTGCGCATCAGTATCGACGGCTTCACGCCGGAAACGAACGACCCTATTCGCGGCGAAGGCACGTTTGTGCGCGCGCTCGAGGGTGTGAAGAATTTAGTAGAAGCCGGTTTTCTGCCGATTATCACGTGCATGCAAAGCTGGTCCGAAAGCGAGCACGAGCGTGTACTCGCAGGTTTCCACGAGGTTTTGTTCGATGTCGGCTACACCCGGCCGCGCTTGAAAATTCTTCCGCAATTGCGCATTGGACGCGAAGCCGAACGCGAGCGCGGCTATTCTTCCGGGGAATTTGTGACGCCGGAGATGATGCTGGGTTACGATGATCATTTGCTCTTGTGCAGCAACAGCCGCATCGCTACGCACCGCGGTGTTTATGTTTGTCCGATTTTAATTGAGAAGCCCGATGCTCATCTCGGCGACACCCTGGCCGAAGCCTTTCAACCTTTTGCGCTGCGCCATCAAGCGTGTTACACGTGCTATTTGAGCGGCGCGATTTGCAGCAATTTTTCCGCAAAGGGTAATGCGTGAGCCGTAATGCGTAAAAATCTCACGGCTTACGATTCACGCATTACGATTCACGATTTCCGAATCACTCACTCATGAACCTCGGCACAACCAACTACCGCCGCCTGCTCGTCTTCGGCGGCGTCTACAACAATTATCTCGCGCTCTCGGCTGTGCTGCAAGAAGCGCAGACCATCAAGCACGACGCGATTTTTTGCCTGGGCGATCTCGGTGCGTTCGGGCCGTATCCGAATCGCGTGTATCCTTTGTTGGTCGAAGGCAAAGTTCAGGTGGTGCAGGGCAATTATGATCATAGCATTGGCAATGATTTGAACGATTGCCAGTGCGGCTATACCGATCCGCGCGACAATTACTTTGCGCAGATCAGCTACGATTACACGCGCGCCCATACTTCGGACGAATTCAAAAATTATCAGCGTCGCTTGCCGCCATTCATTCGTTTCGAATCTTTCGGCAAACGCGTTTTGCTCTGCCACGGCTCGCCGCGCAAAATCAATGAGTTCTTGTGGGAATCGACCACACCCACGCATTTTCTGGAAAAGCTTTTTCGAGATTTTGAAGCGGACGTGATTTTGGCGACGCATACAGGCATCAAATGGCAACGCCGCGCTGTCAGCGGCAAATTATTTGCGAACGTGGGAGTGATTGGCCGGCCCGAGAATAACGGGCGCACAAATGTGTGGTACTGCATTGTGCATTTCACACCGGAGTTGAAGATCGAGTATTGCGCTTTGGAGTACAATCACCAACGCCTCGCGCGAGAGATGAAAGAAGAAAAATTGCCGCAGGAGTTCATCGACACCGTGCTCACCGGCTGGTGGACGACGTGCTTGGAAATTCTGCCCGGCAAAGAACGCGCGCGCGGAAAGTTTTGAAAGAATATGCCTTTGAGGAACATCCCATGAACACGACCCCGTTAACCGACATTGCGCCGGACATTTTTAGGAAACGGCTGCTGGTCGAGGGCTACTTCAAAGCAGAAATGACGGAAGAAAAGCTGAAGGCTTATTTCTCACACATTACAACGAAGCTCGGGTTGCGCACGTACGGCGAGCCGATCATTCATCAAACGAGCGGCGCAGGCAAAGACCTCAATCAAGGCTTCGACGGCTTCGTGCCGTTGATCGACTCGGGCATTTATATCGGCGTGTGGATGAATCCGAAGTTTCTTTCGACCATCATTTACACCTGCGCAGAATTTGACGCAGAAAAAGCGGTGAGCTTGGTGAAAGGCTTTTTTCAGCTTGCAGAATTTCAGTCGGCGATATTCTGACCTTACGCGGCAGATAGCCACAGCCAAATTCATCAACCGCGAATTAACGCGAATACACGCGAATAAAAAATTGGGCAAGATAATTTAGCGGCAAAATTATTTCAAATCATCAGTCGGCGATATTCTGACCTTACGCGGCAGGTAGCCGCAGCCAAATTCATCAACCGCGAATTAACGCCAATTCACGCGAATAAAAAATTGGGCAAGATAATTTAGCGGCAAAATTATTTCAAATCATTTTGCCATTAAATCATCTTGCCAAAAAATTTTAGGATTTCATTTTGTGTTTAAAAAGCTATTCATATGACCTCTCAAACAAATTCGCCGCCCAAGCGCGCGATAATTTTATTCACGTTCTCGCCGCTGCGCGAAGCGCGCGTCAAACCCATTGCCGGCGCTTCGTTCGGCGAGCGCGTTGCGATGTATCGCGAGCTGGTTGAACACGCGCTGCAGGTAACCGAAGCGACGCCGTATCCGGTGCTGATTGCCACCGACGATGTGGCGCAGCGTTTCAGCGCCAAAGCGTCGGCGCGCATGTTTCCACAACGCGGCGCGAATTTCAACGAAAGGTTGACGGCTGCGCTGCTCGATGCGTTCGGTTGCGGCTACGATGAAGTCGTGATCATCGGCAATGATTGCGCAGGTTTGACGGCGAGTGACCTCGACGAAGCCTTCGGATTGTTGCAGCGACACGAGGTCGCACTAGGCTCGGCCGCTGACGGCGGCGTTTATTTGATCGCCGCGCGCCGTTCGGCGTTGCGCAATTTGACGGCGGCTTTTGCGAGATGCCGCTGGCAAACCGCGCACGTGCAAGAGGACTTGCTCGCGCAAGCGGCTCTTCTGGGCATCGATACGGCGCTCATGGCAACGCATACGGACCTCGACACCGCAGCAGACGTGTTGCGCGAAGCAGCATCGTATCGCGAGCTGCGCGTTCTTGTTGCCCTCGCGCGCAGATTGTACGCTCTCATCGTTTTGCAAAATTTCCCGCGGTTTTTTCCCTTCCTCGTTTCCCGGCGCTTCATGCGTTTGCGGTATCAACGCCCGCCACCCGCACTTGCCATCTAGTGCACTGTTACCTTGATTTATTAGAGTCACCCTGAGCGAAGTCGAAGGGCGTTATCATGGTTCGACTCCGCTCACCATGACTAAAAATTAAGGTAACAGCGCTCTAGTCCGAATCATCCTTAACGGCTTCTTGCCGTCGCTTCGAGTTATCCCCGCACGGACCTAAAAAGCTCCGAGTCATTCACGTTCAGCGACTTTGTTGCGAGCGCAGACGATCAACTTCAATTTGAGGAACACTAGACATGATTTTGTCGGCATCTCTTTTTTTGGTGGTTTTGCTTTTGTCCTATTGCAACGGCGCCAATGATATTTCCAAAGGCATCGCCACGCTCGCCGGCGCCGGCACTGTAAAAGATCGCACTGCGATTCTGTGGGGAACAGTGACAACGATTTTGGGCGCATTGGTAGCCATCGGCTTGACCTCGACTTTGGTGCGCACGTTTTCAAACGGCATCGTTACACAGCCGATTACGTCTTCAACTTTTCCACTTGCAGTGGCACTGGGCGCATGCGGCTGGCTGTTCATCGCCACCACGACCGGCTTACCCGTTTCCACCACGCATGCAATCACCGGAGGCTTGGTCGGCGCAGGCTTGGCGCTGTTTGGCGCGGAAGGCGTGGCGTGGAGTCTGTTGCTCAAAAAAATTGCGTTGCCGTTGGCGATCAGCCCGCTGGTCTCCTTCGGATTGGCGCAACTGCTCTTTCCGATTACGCGGCTGGCTTTGGGCAACGCGCAACAATACTGCGTTTGTATGGAAGTGCAACACCTCGCTCCGATTATGCTGCACGGCGGAACACTCGCGCTGCAGCGCACGCCGAACGAAGTGATCATCGACAAGAGCGAAAACTGCAATCGCACCGTCAGCGGACCGCTCAAGCTTAATGTGATCGACGGCCTGCACTGGCTAACGAGCGGGCTGACGAGTTTCGCGCGCGGCATGAACGACACGCCTAAGATTGCGGCATTGCTCGTCGGCCTCCAACTTTTTGCTGCTCCGGCCGACAATTTCGTAGTCTTTGGAATTGTTGCGCTCGCAATGATGCTGGGAAGTTTATTGAGCGGCCAAAAAGTTTTGCACACCATGGCGCGCAAGATTACGAGTATGGATGCCTTGCAAGGTTTCACTGCGAATCTCGGCTCGGCCGCGCTCATTCTCGGCGGCACGTTCTACGGCCTGCCGTTTTCTACGACGCATGTCACCACCAGCGCGATCGTCGGCATCGGAACGCAAACGCAAAGCGGCGCGCGCTGGCGGGTCGTGCGCGACATCCTGCTCGCCTGGCTGGTGACCTTGCCCATCGCGGCAGCGATTGCGTATGTGCTCGGGCTCGCTTTGCGAAATAACTTCTAGCGTTGTCATTCAGGAGGAATCTTTTTATGAACCGGAGAGACTTCCATGGGCCGAAAAGGATTCCTCCTGAATGACAAATAAACGAGGTGTGCTCATTCATCAAACTCGGAGACTCTTTCATGCTTCACACCGAAGACAAGCTGCTGGTCGAAAAAGCCGTGCGCGAGCGCTATTCCAATGGCGCGCAACAAAAGGAAGCAGCTTTGTGTTGTCCCGTTACATACGACCAGGATCTGCTCAAAATTTTGCCGCAGGAAATTTTGGAGCGCGATTACGGCTGCGGCGACCCTTCACAGTTCGTGCGGCGCGGGGATACCGTGCTCGATCTCGGCAGTGGCGGCGGCAAGATTTGTTATATCGCGGCGCAAATCGTCGGGCCGCAGGGCAAAGTTATCGGCGTGGACATGAATGACGACATGCTCGGCCTCGCGCGGAAATATCAAAACGAGATGGCGCAAAAGCTCGGCGCGGCCAACATCGAGTTTCGCAAAGGCAAAATTCAAGACCTGCGGCTGGATTACGAAGAGGTCGATGATTATCTCGCCAAGCATCCCATTCGCACGAGCGGCGATTTGCAACGCTTTCATGAATACTGCGAAGCGTTGCGGCAACAAACGCCGCTCGTTGATTCCAACTCCATCGACGTCGTGGTTTCGAATTGTGTGTTGAACTTGGTGAAGGAGAATGACCGCCGCCAACTCTTCGCGGAAATTTTTCGCGTGCTCAAAGTCGGCGGACGCGCGGCGATTTCCGACATCGTGTGTGATGAAGAATCTCCCGAGCATTTGAAGAATGATCCCGAATTATGGAGCGGCTGCATCTCCGGCGCGTTCACGGAAACGGGATTTTTGCAAGCTTTCGAAGACGCGGGCTTCTACGGCATCGAGATCGTGAAGCGCGACGACCAACCGTGGCAGATCATCGAAGGCCTCGAGTTTCGCAGCGTCACCGTGCTCGCGCACAAAGGCAAGCAAGGCCCGTGCGTGGAGCGCAATCAAGCCGTGATGTATAAAGGCCCGTGGCGCGCGGTGATCGACGACGACGGCCACACCCTCTATCGCGGCGAGCGCATGGCCGTGTGCGATAAAACTTTTCGTTTATACACGAGCGCGCTCGGCCCGTACGTCTCGCAACTCGTTGCGCTCGAGCCTTACAACACCGTTCCGCCGGACGAGGCTCAACCTTTCAACTGCACGAAGAATGCGCGCCGCCATCCCAAAGAAACGAAGGGGCATGATTACGATAAAACAGAATTGAGCGAGGGCGCGTGTTGCGGCCCGGACGGATGTTGTTAAACAAATTGGATTGGTGGAGTGATGGGAGTGGTGGATAAATGGGTATTGAAATTTCCATCAATCCAGCTATCCACAAATCCATCAATCCGCAGACTCGATCATCCCTTTACCTTCGGAGGTAAGTTATGCCCAGCTATTATCTCAGTGAAGATTTGGCCCGTTTTGGCGAAGTCGGAGGCCCACATCCCAAGCTGTTCAAAATGTGGCTGGATTGGTATAACGAATGCCATCAAGACGGCGCGTTGGATAAAAAAACCAAAGCACTCATCGCATTGTCAGTCGCGCACGTGCTGCAATGCCCGTATTGCATCGAGGCATGGACCACCGGCTCACAAAAAGAAGGCGCGACGCCCGAGCAAATGGCAGAGGCCGTGCATGTCGGCGCCTCGTTGCGCGCGGGCAGCTCGCTGGTGCATCATATTCAATCGTTGAACGTGCAAGCAAGGGAAGAGTGAAATTGGATGGATGGATTCGTATATGGTAGCGCAAGCATCTTGCTTGCAGTCAAGATGACTGCGCTACGTTTCATCAAAAATTGATCAGCCACTCTGTTATTGATTTTTCAAAAAAGAAGGCTATTTTAAGAAGAGCCTCTTCGCAATGAATCAGTGCGAAAAGCCTCAGCAAGAAATAACTCTTCAACTCCCCCCTTCTCTTCCCAAGAGAAGGGCCGGGGATGAGTTCAAAAGGTTCCCAACAAGGAAGCCTATGGCTGCTTGATTATTTTCGGTTTTTCGGTTATATTCATAGGACAAGTCTTCCAGACTATGCTTTAGAAAAAGCTTGCTTCACCGGCGCGAAGGAATAATGGCTCATTTAAAACCAATAGAGGTTTTGGCACGAGCAAAGGAGTTTCTGCGGGGCGCTGATTTCGCCGTGCAGAATAACTGTTTCAATGTTTGTGCTATTTGTTCGTATGCCGCACTTTTCTGGGCGGCCCGAGCGGCGTTGGCTTACGAGGCCTTTGATCGCCCAACTTGGACGCATAGTGAATTACGCTCGAAATTCACAAAAGAACTTATTGAAAACAAGCGTCGTTATGCACCCAACTTTGGCAAATGGCTCGCTAATGCTTATAGCTTGCGAAATTTTGCTCAATATCATTTTGATCCCCCAAGCGTGAAAGAGATTCGAAGGATGGCCAACCATGCCAAAGAGTTTATTCAAAAAATCGAGGAGATATTAAACAAATGAAAGCAAAACGGACTATCTCGAAGAGGCGGTTGCAGCAGTATCTCAACGAACTGATTGCGCTTGCTAAAACTGTGACGCCGGATGTGGAGCCAATTATTCATATTCCTGGAGACGAAGAACAGCACGCATGGCTAAAGCTTTACGTTCCGGATGAATTCGTTGATCGAGTCGATGATCTCATCAGCGAACGCGTCTACGAGATTTTTATCAACGCAGGCTATGATATTGCAGCGCTCGCTTACGAAAAGTCGCTCTTACAACACACGCCAGCCGAGGCCAATGCGTAAAAGAAAACAAAAGCCCGAAAGGGACGATTGAAAAACAACGTTTGAGCAATCTTGAGCATGTCGTTTTCATTCGTCCCTTGCGGGACATGCGAGGTATTTTAAAAATTCTCCCAGAAATAAATTTCTGGGCTATTTTCATGTTGTCCCTTCGGGACTTGATGACATGCCGTAGTGCGTTGCCAACAAGGAAGCCTTATGCCCAAAGATGAACAAAAACCGATGACCCGCGAAGAGCTGCTCGCCATCATCGAGCAGGCCCGGCGCGAAAACTGGGAAGAGCTTGACCTGCACAACAAGGGCATCACCGAACTGCCGCCGGAAATTGGGCAATTGAAAAAACTAAAAAAGCTGGTTTTGGGAAAAGAAGATTATAGTAATGAATATGACGAATCTCGAAACAAATTGACCCAACTCCCCGAGGAGATCGGCCAGCTCACCAGCCTGCAGAGGCTTGACCTGAGCAACAATGATCTGACGATCCTGCCGGAGTCTATCGTTCAACTCAACGGCCTGCAAGAGCTTGAACTGAACTTCAACAAACTGACCGCCCTGCCGGAGTTCATCGGACAGCTCACTAGCCTGCTGACGCTCTCACTGAGTGTCAACCAACTGACCGCCCCACCGGAGTCCATTGGTCAACTCACAGGTCTGCAAAAACTTAGCCTCGACAACAACGCACTAACCGCTCTGCCTACGACCATCGGCCAACTCACCAGTCTGCAGACGCTTAACCTGAACGGCAATCAACTGACCGTCCTGCCGGAATCCTTTAGCAACCTAAAAAATATCGTAGTTTTGCGGTTGGGAAGCAACAAGTTCAATCATATTCCAGAAGCAATCAAGTCATTGACTAAAATTGATGAACTTGAATTACAAGGACTTCCTATTCGTTCGCTTCCTGATTTTTTCCTTGACCTGACTAATATCAAAACACTGATATTGGGTAGTAATGGTCTAAACTTATTGCCCAATGACATAAACAAGCTTACCAACTTAAGACGCTTAAAATTAAATAGGAATTCACTTACATTTATTCCTCTATCCTTGGCACGGCTGGAGAAACTTGAAGAACTCCACCTTGAAGACAATCCCCTTAACCCCGTCCTCAAGAGCGCGTATGAGCAAGGCCTGCCCAACCTCATGGTCTACCTGCGCAGTCTTGAAGATGCCGAACCGCTTTACGAAACCAAACTGGTGCTGGTCGGCGAAGGCGGCGTAGGCAAGACTACTCTGCTCAAAGCGCTCACCGGCAAAGAGCCAAAGCAGGACGAGCCGACCACTCACGGCGTGAGCATTGACATTCACTCCATGCACCTGCCTCATCCCGAAAAGCAGGGTGTCAACATTCAGTTCAACGCGTGGGATTTCGGCGGGCAGGAGGTTTACCGCGTCACGCATCAGTTCTTCTTCAGCAAGCGCTCGGTCTATCTGCTGGTCTGGGAGCCGCGCATGGGCGTGCAGCAATGTCAAGTGGAAGACTGGCTCAAGCTGATTCGCCTGCGCGTTGGCGATGATGCGAAAGTCATCATCGTCTCCACTCATGCTAAAACCGGCGAGCGCATCGCCCGCATCGACCAGCCCGTGTTCCGGCGCGACTACGGCTCGATGATCGTCGACTTCATCGAAGTGGATAGCCTTGAGCCGGATCCCCAAAATAAAAATGAGAAATTCGGCCTCGCCGCGCTCAAGCAACTGATTGCCAATGCTGCCCAAAAACTCGAACACATGGGCATGGACTTCGGCAAAGCTTGGAAGGAAGCTCGCGACGAGCTGATTGAGTTAGGGCAAATTCAGCCGCATGTCGCTTATGCTCAATTTGCCGCCGTGTGCGAAAAGCACGGTTTGGAATCCATCGGCACCCGCACGCTGGCGGGAATCATGCACGATCTCGGCTACATCGTTTACTACGGCGACGACGAGCGCCTGCGCGGCGATGTCGTGCTCCAACCCGAGTGGCTCACCAAAGCCATCGGCTTCGTGCTCGAAGATCGCAAGACGCAGGAGATGGACGGCATCCTGCCCGACAACCGCCTGCGCGAAGTTTGGTTCGACCATCCTTTTAAGAACGAGCCAAAGTACCCGATTGAGTTGTATCCTTTCTTCCTGCGCCTGATGGAAAAGTACGACGTCTCCTATCGCCTTGAAAGCGGCGAGGCCTCGCTGGTCGCCCAGCACGTGCCGCAGATTCGCCCCGAGCTGCCGTGGCAGCCGGAAGAAGCGCATCACCCCGACCGCCGCCGCATTGCGATGGTTTGTGTGATGGAAGAATCGCCGACCGGCTTGGTGCCGTGGATGATCGTGCGCACGCATGATTATGTTTATGAAAATCGCTGCGCTGAGGGCAAACCGCACCGGCTGCATTGGCAAAAGGGCATGTTTCTGCGCAACAAGAGTCACGGCGAGGCCATGTTGGAGCTGCGCGAGCGCGAGTTCCATGTTTATGCCGAGGCGGTGTGGCCCGAGTATTTTATGAATGTGCTCCGGCAAACCCTGCAAAAGCTGATCACCGTTAATTGGCCCGGATTGAAAGACCGCTATTACTTTGCCATTCCCTGTCGCGAACAATCGGAGGGCAAACCTTGCAATGGCCGTTTTAATATCGACTCCTTGCGCCAATTTTTGGAGGAAGGCGACAAGACGATCCGCTGCCAAACCTGCCGCAAGCGACAAGAGATTGTGCAATTGCTGTTTGGTTTCGAAGAGGAAGATTCGCGCGAGCAACTGGTCCGCATCGAAACGAAACTCGACCGCGGCTTTGACGAAGTACAGCGTGAGTTGGAAGGGTTGGAAAGCCGTTTGGCCAACTACGTAATGACGATTTTGCAAGCCATTGCCAGCGAATCCAAAGACGGCCCGCGGCTGTTCAACATCATCGCGACGGAAGGTAGCTGGCATGCCGAGCGTTTTCGGCTGCATCTGTGGTGCGAGGCAGAGGGCTGCTCGCATCCGGTTCTTGAAGAAGGCAAAGGTGTTTATGAATTCGAAGACACACGTGAGTGGATCAAACAGATCGCGCCGTATGCTAATTTTATTGCCGGTTTATTGAAAACTCTTTTGCCGATGGTCGCGCCCGCGGTGAACACCTTTTGGGGCGAGAAGACGATTGAAAAATTAGGTCTGCAAGATAAATTAGATCTCATGAAAGAAGGAACCGGCAAATTGCTCAAAGACATCAAAATTTCCGATCCCTCACGGCTGCGGCAACACGTGCTGAGCGAGGCCGAGCGTTCGGGCGTGCTGGCGCTGCATGCGTTCCTGCGCGAGGTCGATCCGCATCACGAAAAATTCGGGTTGAAACGCATTCCAACTTACACCGGCGATTATCTGTGGCTCTGCGAGAAACATTATGAGTTGAGCCAGCCGAAGATTCCGGATAAAATTGAGTGAGAATTTTTTTAGAAGTCGAGCTTAGGAATGCCGATTAAATAACTTGCTCATTTGATCTGTCATGCCCGAGCGCTTTAATCGGGCATCCAGACGTCGTAAAATGGATTCCCGCTTAGAATCTGCGGGAATGACAGCCCGACGCAAATGGGAAAGTTATTTAATCGGCGCTCCTTAATGAACCGTTGAGGAAGCAACCATGTTATCTTCACCGCAGAAAAAACGTGCTCTGGTCATCGGCGCCGGCCCGATGGGCTTGGAAACCGCTTTGCGCGCCATTGATCGCGGATGGGAAACGACGATACTTGAAGCAGGCCGCGTCGGAGAGCATATCCGGCAATGGGAGCACATTCGCATGTTCTCGCCTTTGCGCATGAATCTCTCTGCGCGCGCCCAAAAAATTCTCGCCGGCAAATTGCCGGACGGCGAAACCATTCAAACCGGCGCGCAATTCGTTAAAACTGTGCTCGAGCCGCTGGCGCAATCGGAGACGCTCAAAAACAAAATCCTCACCGGCCGGCGCGTCGTCGCAGTGGCCCGCACAGGATTGGGAAAAACCGGCCTGCCCAATCATCCTTTGCGCACGGAACGCAGTTTTAAAATTTTGACGGAAGATCGCGAAGGCCGCGAGCACGTTTATCAAACGGATTATGTTTTCGACGCCAGCGGCGTTTTCGGCCAGCCGAATTGGAGCGGCGCGGCAGGAATGCCGGCGCCCGGCGAACGCGAGGTCAACCAGCGCATCATTCGTCATCCCATCGATATTGCACAACAGGCCGGGCGTTTTGCCGGCAAACGTATTTTGCTGCTGGGTCACGGCCATTCTGCTGCGAATACCGTTGTGGCATTGAGTGAATTGTTGAAGCGCAACGCCACAACAAATATCATTTGGGCCGTGCGCTCGGATCGCGCCAAGCCCGTACTGGAAGTTGCGGGCGATCCGCTCAAAGAACGTGCGGCCATTGTCGATGCAGCGAATGCATTGGCTGCCAGTTCGCCCTCGAATCTGAAAATTTTGCGCCGCGCCACTGTGGAAGAATTTCAAAACGCCGGCGATATGAAAAATTCTCCGTTTAAAGTCGCGCTAAAAATTTGGAAAAGCGTCGAAACCATTGAAGTTGATGAAGTGATCGCGCTGACCGGCTATCGTCCGAACCTGGACACGTTGCGCGAAACCACGGTTGAAATTTCCAACATCACCGAAGGCACGCGGGGCCTGTACAAAGCGTTATCCAATATCACGGATTGCCTGGCGAAGATCGAGGTCAATCCTCGGGATTTGCAAAGCGGCGAGGCCAATTTATTTTTAGTGGGAATCAAAAGCTATGGCCGCAATCCGGGGTTTCTGCTGCAATCGGGGTTGGATCAATTGGACGCAATCTTTTCCGCGTTGTAAGAATTTAGCCGCCTGAAGTCATCATGTCATTCTGAAAGAACCTTTTTGAGCGTCATGATGATACGTTGAAATTGAGATTTTGCCAAGCCCTTCAAAAGATTCCTCCTGAATGACAATATTGGGGTGAAGCTATTCAGTCATTCCAAATCCGCTATAAATTGGAATGGAGAAAATTTCATCATGCCATCATCTTCCAAATTTTTTTTACAGACTGCCGGTTATCTATCCGGCATTTGCGCCGTTTTCATTGCTTGGGGAGCGCTGGATGGTTTGGCGATGAAGAGTATTTCCTCAAATCAATCCTCCGCAAAAACCATTCTCTTCTTCGGCAACAGTCTCTCCGCCGGTTACGGCCTGGATCCTTCCGAGGCCTTTCCGGCCTTGATTCAACGCAAGATCGACTCGTTGGGATGGAATTATAAAGTGGTGAATGCCGGCTCGAGCGGCGAGACCAGCGCCGGCGGGTTGCGCCGCATCGATTGGCTGTTGCAGCGCAAGGTCGATATTCTGGTTCTGGAATTGGGCGCGAACGACGGTTTGCGCGGCCTCGCGCTGGGCGATACGCGCCGCAATTTGCAGGGCATTATCGACCGCACCAAACAAAAATATCCCCACGCGAAAATCGTGATTGCCGGCATGCAGGTGCCGCCCAATTTGGGCAGAACCTACACGCAAGCCTTCCGCGCGTTGTTTCCGGAATTGGCCAAAAAAAACCAGGCGGTCTTGATTCCATTTTTATTGGAAGGCGTGGGCGGCGTGCCGGCATTGAATCTCGCCGACGGCATTCATCCCAATCCTGCGGGTCATCGCAAAGTGGCGGAGAATGTGTGGAAAGTTTTACAGCCGTTGCTAGCGCGCTGACCGCGAGCGGCGGGATTTTTTGAGCGTGGATTCGTGCACCGTGGTTTTGCCGAATTGCGAGCGGAGTTGGCGGTTGCGGCGATATAAGCGCAACCACCATCCCAACAACAACACCAAAATCACCGCGCACGCAGAAAGCAAAAGAAAAATGGAAGTATCCATTGCCTAAATTCCTAACGCGGACGAGCCGCAACCAAAAAAGAAAAACAAAAGCGCATGCAAAGCGCATGCAAAGACGTGAAGATTACGTCTCTGCGTCTTTGCGTGAAAGTGTTTGCTTTCTTTTCAATTCAAATTTGCGCGCAAGCGTTGTATGCCTTCACTCGCGATTTGGTAATCCGGGCGCAGCGCCAGCGCACGCTCGAAGGCTTTGAGCGCCAGCGGCCACAGTCCTTTCGTTTCACAAATGGTCGCAAGATTCGCGTAAGGAAATTCCGGGTTTTCATAACGCTGCGCCAGCATGGCTTTTTTGAGCCAGGGAACGGCTTCGTCGAGCTTGCCTTGCTGCATGAGATAAACGCCGATGTCGTTGTAAGGATTGCCGTAATCCGGATCCAATGAAATGGCGCGCCGGCATTCCGCGATCGCTTCCTCCAACCGCCCCATCATGCCGTAAGTCCATCCCAAAAAAGTGTGCGCTTCCGCCGTGGGTTCGGCTTCCAGGGACTTCTTGTAATAGGCCACGGCTTGTTCGAAGCGCCCGGCCATCTGCAGTTTATAGGCGGTGCGCAGCAAACGCAGCGCTTCTTGTTTTAGTTTTTCCATAGGCGATAGGCCGATTCAACTTTTAGGAATGGCGCAGCCAGCAAAGCTTGCAAGCCGTCTTCGACGTAGTGTATTCGCCGCATCCCCAACAGCACACCATCGAGGCCCGGAGTATTCAACAATACGCGCAAAGCTTTTTGAGAAAGCGTGCGCGATTCGGCGAGCGCAGGAAGCGCTTGTTCCAATTGCGCGGATAATTGCCGCGATTTTTCTGCGACCCCGGCCGCATAAACCGCAGACAGGGTGTTGATCACGGTTGTCAAGGTCTGCCGAAACCGGTTTTCCCATTGCACCCAGGCCCCGGCTTTGTCCGCCAAATTTCTCAGCAGGTGCAGCGTGCGCTCGGTTTGCGGTTCGAGCGCATACTGCTTGACATGATCCCAATGCGCCCAGTCCTGGAATGAATGCAGGCCTTCCTGCAATTGCCCGGCCCAATGAAAGAGCCGGGCATGGTCCGGCATTTTGCGCTCCAGCTCGAGCTGCGGCGCAAGCCGCAGATGAAAATCCTGCTCGACCGCCGCGAGCTCGAGGATCTGTTTTTGAAATTCTTTTTTCCCTTCCGGCATCGTTTCAAAATCAGCCAGCCGCGTCATCCCTTGCCCGGCCATCGCATTCAAAGGGCGATTGGCCAGCGTCCCCAAGTCATGAGACCGGGCAAATTCCAACAGTGTTTGCCGGCCTTCATTTTGATTTTTTTCAAAAACGGCGCCGGCTTCGAATAAATTGGCGGGAAACTGAATGACCGCAAAATGAGGCTGCGGCGAAATTTTTTGCGCAATCTCCCAAACACGTGTTAGGGAAGTAAATTCCTCGTGCGCTGAAGCCTGCGGGAATGTGTTCGACGAAATGCCGTACCAACCGATTTTCCCGGCGGCAGCTTGTTCTTCGAGAAAGCGAAAGGCCCCGGCAAGGCGGCGATAGTATTCGGCCCGCGCCTGCGCCAAAGGCACGCGCTGCTGCTTCATATGCGAAAGAAAATATTCCGGATTGTGCAACAGCAGAACGTCGAGACGATCGAGCTGCAAGCGGGACAAGCTGCGCTCGAGCTGATCTTGCAAAAATTCCGGATGAATGCAATGCCAGCATCCGTCCATATATTTTATCATTTCGGGAAACGGCCGGCCCGCGGTCTCACGTTCGTGCGCGAGCCGCAGATTTTGGCCTTGCACGTATCCGATTTTGGATACGATCACTGCGGCTGCGCGCGAGATTTCCCGGCGTCCGATCAATGCTTGCAAAACGCGCCCGATTAAAATTTCCGATTCGCCGTCGCCGTAATTCGTGGAGGTATCGATCAAATTAATGCCGCGACGCAACGCCTGCTGCAAGGCTTCGTCGTGCGCGACGGTCACGGCATCGAGGCGGTAACCGCCGAATCCCAGGCGGCTCACGTGCAAACCGGTTTTGCCCAAGCGGCAAGTCGCATGCGAAGGCAAGCCCGTGCGTTGCAAAAACATCTGCGTGGCTTCGGAAGTTGCGCCGGCCATTTATTCCACTCCAAAGTATTGGAAAATGATTTCCGCATCGTGCACGGGATTTTCCGAAGCACTGGTGCGATTGGGTTTGGCACGATCGGCCAAGCGGGCGGCGGCGGCGCGCACCTCTGCGGGGAAAGCAGAATCAGTTGCGAGCTTGCGCAAAGCGAGAATGAAGGTCGGAGCATAGTGCCGCGGGCCCGGACCGAGTCCGATTTTTTCGCGCAGCAGCATGCCGGTGGCGCGCCGAGCGCAGGTGCGCGCACGGCCGATATTGCCGGTCGTTTGTGCCGCACGCGCTGCAGCGATTTCATCGGCAAACGTGCGGCCGGGTTGTAATTCCAAATCGTCGTTCATTGCCGGGATCGAGTTTTAAATTGATTCTATTCGTGAAACAATCGCGCGGCATTGCCGCCGAATACCGCGGCCATTTCAGCGGCGGAAAATTTTGCTTCCTGCATGGCTTGTTGTTGTGCGAGGAAAATATCCTTGCGCCAGCCGCGTGGAAACACGCCGGAATCCGTGCCGAACAACATGCGCTCCGCGCCAAATACGGTTTTCGTGCGGCGAAAAACTTCGGTCAAATTCAAATCAAACGGCTGGGTTGCCATCCAGCTATTCGAGCTGGAGGTATCCACCAAAATGTTTTCGCATTGCGCGCCCAGCATCAACGTTTCGCGCCAAAAGCCGCAGCCGAAATGCGGAATAATAAAACGCAAATCCGGAAAGCGGTTGGCCACGCCGTGCAAATCCAACGGATTCGCGAAACCGCTGTCGTACAAGCGCGGCAGGCCCAACGCCTCGCGCAGCTTGACCTGCAAAATGCCGAAATGCACGAAGACCTGCAAGCCGCAATCGGCGGCGGCATGAAAAAAGGGTAAAAGTCCGGCGTCGCCGGCGTGATAATGATGCAAAGCCGGAAACAGCATCACGCCGCGATAGCCAAGCGCACGGCATTCGCGCAACCGCGCCAGGCTTCCTTCCGCCAAAGGATTGATCAGAAAGAAACCTGCCAAACGGTTTTTCGCCAGCGCCAGGGCCTCGGCAACGGCGGCGATTTCTTCCGGCAAACTGGCAATCATAACGGCGTGCAACACGCCATGAGTATCCAACTCAGCCAGCCAGCGCTGCAAATGTTTTTGAACCTGGTGCGGCGGCAATTCAATTTCGATTCTCGCGGCAAGCTCTGCCAGGGTTTGATCGACGCCGGTGCGGGTATCTTTCTGTCGCGCCAGCGCAGAAAAAAACTCGTGCGAGAAAAAATGCAAATGGGAATCGAAAATAAGCATGGGCGGTTTTTATAGAAGTTTGGTTCTTTGAACTTGGGCAAGATAAGCAAAGGCGCGGGTAAAGTCAAGCTGCGCTCATCGGCGAAGGAGCGTCGATTAATTGCAAAACTAAAGTTTTGCACTCCGGATAGCAAGCTTGCATCTGGTTCGGCGGTTTTGTAAATGCTAAGTCGTCATGTCATTAATGAGAAGTTCCACCCCGATATTGTCATTCAGGAGGAATCTTTTGAAGGGCTTGACAAACTCTTGATTTCAACGTGTCATCTTGGTGCTCAAAAGGATTCAGACTGTGTGAAAACGTCATTGCGAGCGGAGCGAAGCAATCCCGGCGCATGCACGTATTGGATTTAGAGATTGCTTCGCTGCGCTCGCAAGACAAATTCGAGCGTTTTCACATAGTCTGATTCTTTCAGAATGACATGAAAAGAGGGGTTTCTTCACACAAATTAATAACGCTGTAACTCTTACTGCCAAACCAATTTCCGAGGAAATTTCCCGATGTGCTGGAGCTCGCGATTGATTGCGGTTTCACTTTTGGGGGTTGCAATATTTTCCCCTCTGCAGGCGCAACAATCTAACTTCGGCAGCCGCGTCGATTTGGGCTTGATCGAATTGGGCGCGCTTTCGGAAGCTTCCGGAATCGCGGCCAGCCGCAAGAACGCCGAGGTCTTGTGGGCGCACAATGATTCCGGCGACAGCAATCGCGTTTTCGCTTTCAATCGCTCCGGCAAGCATCTCGGCATTTTCACCCTCGCCGGGGTTCAAGCCCGCGATTGGGAAGACCTGGCGCTGGGACCCGGTCCGGAAGAGGGCGCGGATTATTTGTACATTGGTGAAATCGGCGACAACGGCGCACAGCATGATTTGAAATATGTCTATCGCGTACGCGAACCCGAGGTTGCGGCCCATCAAGCCCCGGTTGCGCTTACCCTCACCGCGGTGGAAACCATCGCTTGGCGCTATCCCGACGGTCGCCGGGATGCAGAAACGCTCATGCTCGATCCGGCTACGAAGGATTTGTACGTGGTATCCAAGCGTGAGGCTGCCGTGCGCGTGTATCGCGCGGCCTATCCGCAATCCACGACGGACACGATCACGCTCGCGCAGGTCACCACTTTGTCTTTCGGCGGCGTCACGGCCGGCGCTATTTCAAGCACGGGCGCAGAAATTTTAATTAAAACTTATGACACAATTTATTATTGGAAACGTTCCGCCGGCCAAACCGTAGCCCAGGCTTTGTCACAAACGCCGATTAAAATTCCATATATCGTTGAGCCGCAAGGCGAAGCACTGTGCTGGCAGCCGGAGGGCAAAGGTTATTACACCCTCAGCGAAGAATTTCGAGGCATTCCCGCACGTCTTTATTTTTATCCGCGTTTGGCTTCAACCGGTTTGAAACGGTATCACGATAGTCGCCGTGGCCCCGCCCTTTTCTCCGCGCGCCAGCTCGAAACGGCCTTGTTCTCCGTACAACGTTTTTAAACGCGCGCGCGTGTTGGCCAGTCCGATGCCTTCATGATCGCGATTTGCAGCCGGCCCGTCGCCGTTATCGCACACGCGCAGTTGCAATTCGCCGTTGCTTCGTGCCGCCGAGATTTCAATCACCCCGCGCCCGCGGCGTTTGGCAATGCCGTGACGAATGGCGTTTTCCGCGAGCGGCTGCAAAATCAAACGCGGCACGCGGGCAGATAAAGTCTCGGGCGCGACCTTCATGTGCACTTGCAAACGCTCGCCGAAACGTATCGCTTCGAGGTCTAAATAGTGCTGCAAAAATTCCAATTCTTGTTGCAGAGGAAGGTCCTGCTCTTGCCGATTTTTCAACGCCTGGCGCAGCAGATCGCTCAACAATTCCACCATGCGCAAAGCTTTCTCCGCATCCTGTTTGATCAAAATGGCGATGGTATTGAGGGTATTGAACAAAAAATGCGGATGCAATTGCATGCGCAACGCTTGCAACTGCGCCGTCGCCAGTTCAGCCTGCAACTGCGAATTGCGCACTTGCTCTTGTTGCAGATGGCGATAGTAGCCCAGGGCGTGAATAACCAAAATCGCCACGAAAAAAACCAGCACGCCGTAATCAAAAGAGCCGATCACGGAGAAGTAAAGCCTGGCCGCGGTGAAGGGCCGTTGCGGCGTTTGGCGCAGCGGCATGAAAATCAAATCATACACGGCGCGATGGCTGATTGCCGTGGCAATGCCAATCACGATATGAAGCGCAATGCGCGATAATCTCTGCGTGCGCTCGATATGAAATTTTTTCCCCAGCCACAATAGCCACGGGGTGAAAAAGAACCACAATAAAAAATAAGAGGCATCATAAATCAAAGTGTCCCACCAAGAAATAGCCTGGCCAACGCTGGTGCGGTAATAATAGGATTGCGCCGCATACAAAAGCCCGGCAATGAGCCATACGCCAAAAATTACCAGCCATTTTTTATAAAGAGAGGGCATGAAGAACCGGTTCAATAATTTTGCCTTTAATCATTCGTGCGCTTTACAAAAGCGCTCTAAAATTGTAGCAATCACCTCCCGGGTCGCGCGGCCGGGCGTGAGCGGGATGCGTTCGACGCGGCCACCGGCAGCCTGAACGATCTCGTGCCCGACGATCTCTTCTATTTTATAATCTGCGCCTTTGACTAAAATATCGGGCTGAATGGCGCGAATCAAATTTGCCGGAGTGTCTTCCTCAAAATAAACGACGTAATCCACGCAGCGCAGCGCCGCCAAAATCACCGCGCGATCTTCTTGTGGAACGAGGGGACGCTCCCGGCCTTTCAATCGTCGCACGGATTCATCGGTGTTCAACCCGACGACCAAAAGATCGCTGAGCGCGCGCGCCTGCTGCAAATATTCCACATGGCCGCGATGCAAAATATCGAAGACGCCGTTCGTAAAAGCGACTTTCAAACCTTCGACCCGCCATTGCCTGCGGAGGGCCAAAAGCTCTTCTAAAGCAACGAGATTTCCCATAGATCTACCTTCTACCACTGCTGATCTTCGGCGATGGCCGCTATTAGCTTTTGTTTGTCGATCGGTACCGCGCCGACTTCGCCGACCACGACGCCGGCGGCGTAATTAGCGAGCGTTGCGGCTTCGACGATGTCTGCGCCTGCGGCCATGGCGGCAGTGAGCGTTGCGATCACGGTGTCGCCAGCGCCCGAGACATCATGCACGCGCAATGCGCGCGTGGGGATGCGATGCACGCGCCCGTTTTTTTCGAACAACGCCATGCCCTGGGCGCCGAGGGTGATTAAAATATTTTGGGCTTCGAGTTTTTGCAAAAGCTGCTCGCCGGCATGTTTGATTTCTTCCGGCGTTTGTAATTTCATGCCCAGAACTGCTTCGGTTTCTTTGCGGTTCGGCTTGAACACCGTGACGCCGTGATAGTCGAAAAAATGGTTGAATTTCGGATCGACAGTAACGGGACAATCGTGCGCTTTTGCCAATTGAATGAGGCGCAACAACAACGGCTGCGCGATCATGCCTTTGTTGTAGTCTTCGATAATCAAGCCCGCGAGCGAGGGCATGAGCTCTTGCAAATAGCGCAGAATGCTTTCCTGCAAAGGCGCGCTCAAATCTGCGCGCGATTCGCGATCGGTGCGCACGACGTGTTGATCGTGCGCAATCACGCGCGTTTTGATGGTGGTGGGACGAGCGGGATCGACAAAAATGCCGCCGCTCTTAAAGCCGTTTTCGCGCATCAAACTCACCAAGCGCACGCCCGTGGCGTCTTCGCCCACGACGCCAATGGGATAGGCTTCGAGGCCGAGCGCCGCCAGATTATTCGCGACGTTCGCTGCGCCGCCAAGCTGATCGGTTTCACGCTCGATTTCCACGATCGGCACCGGCGCCTCCGGTGAGATGCGGGTCACCGTGCCCCAAAAATAGCGGTCGAGCATATAATCGCCTATCACTGCAATGCGCTTGCCTTGCATGGCCGCGAAGCGCTGCTGTAAATGGGCCGGAGTCAATGGGCTCATAAATTTGATGCCGGCATTTGGAGTTTCATAGGATTCAACCATTACCCAATCAAAATAATCGCCAGCCGTTTCGGCCCGTGTGCGCCGAGCACTAAAGTTTTTTCGATGTCAGAGGTCCGGCTGGGCCCGGTGATGACAGCAAGATAACTCGCATCGAATTTTTCATTTTGTGCTGACAATGCTGCGAACGCATCCTCTAAAGAATTCACCAACTGTTCGCGCTGGGCAACGACGATATGCAAAGGCGGCAAAACCGACAGCCGCCGCCCGCCGGCCGATTGCGCCTGTAAAATAATGCTGCCGGTGCGCGCCACGAGAAAATCCGCCGCGGTGATGCCGGCCTCGAATTTGGCAAAATCAATATTGGTTATCTCATGACTCTCGCAGACACAAACTTGCTGCAGCCAAGAGTCTGCTTGAAAAATTTGGTCGAGCAAACCATGCGCATGGCGCGCGCAAAACGCGCCGTTTTGAGGATTCTGTGCCAAGGGTTGCAACAGCTCTTTAAGCTGCGCCGCTGCTTCCATAAAATTTTGGGCGCGATAAAATTCTCCTTTCAAAGACACAAATTTTGCCGCAAAATGTTCGGCTCGTTGCGCGGACGAGGCCGGATAATCGGCAAACAGCGCGGCATCTTGTGCCGCGGCGAAAGCCTGCGCGGCGAGCGGTTGCGCGGCACGCAGCCGCTGCAAAATTTTTTGGCGGCTAGCGTTCATGGGCCTGCCACATTTCGCGAAAAGATTTTTTGCTCAAACGCGGCGCGATACGGCGCGCCGGGGGAAAGATCATCCCCATGGATTGCAAGAAACGCAAAATGCCGCGCGCGTGTTGCAAACGGCCGGGGCGTGACATCATCCACGCATACATGCGCATGGCGGCGCGCTCAAAAAAAATTGCTCCGGCAACCGCCGCTTGATGGCGATTTTCCAGCAATAAATGATGGAGATCGATGTGCACCGGGCACACCGTACTGCAAGCGCCGCACAAAGACGAGGCCGAAGACAAATGTTGATATTGTGCAAAGCCGTTGTAATGCGGCGTGAGCACGGCGCCAATCGGCCCTTGATACGTAGCGCGATAACTATGGCCGCCGATGGTGCGGTAAACCGGGCAGGCATTCAAGCAGGCGCCGCAACGAATGCAGCGCAACGCTTCGCGAAAATGAGGCCGGCCATAAAGTTCCGCCCGTCCATTATCCAGCAGGATCACGTGCATTTCTTGCGGGCCGTCGCTTTCGTGCGGCTGTCGCGGGCCGCGCACGATGGAATTGTAACATGTGATTTGCTGCCCGGTGCCGCTGGTGGCGAGCAGGGGCAAAAACAAACTCAGATCAGAGAGCCGCGGAAGGATTTTTTCAATGCCCACGAGCGCAATATGCATTGCCGGGCAGGACATCGTCAAGCGCGCGTTGCCTTCGTTTTCCGTCACCACGACGGCGCCCGCGTCTGCGATTAAAAAATTTCCTCCGGTTATGCCGATGTCGCTGCTGATATATGCTTGCCGCAAATGCCGCCGCGCGATCATGGTCAATTCTTCCGCGCTGTCGGTGGGCGGCGCCTGCAATTTTTCTTGAAAAAGCTGCGCGATCTCGGCTTTGCTTTTGTGCATCGCCGGCGTGACGATATGGTATGGTTTCTCGCCTGCGAGCTGCACGATCAACTCCCCCAAATCGCTTTCCCAAACTTCCAGGCCGGCACGTTCGAGATTTTCATTGAGCTGAATCTCTTCCGTCGTTATGGATTTGGATTTGACGACTTTGCGGGCGCGGCGTTGCTGCGCGATTTGCAAGATATATTTCACAGCCTCTGCCGCGGTCTCGGCCCAAAAAACCTTGCCGCCGGCCGCGATAAATTTAGCTTCAAATTGTTCCAGCAAATCCGGCAAGCGGGCGAGCGCTTCATTTTTAATTGCCGCAGCCAGCGCGCGCGCTTGCTCCCAGTCTTTGAATTGGCTGGTTTTGGTCCGGGCAACGGTTTGTTCGTAAATGCCGATCGCCTTGCCAATCTTCGAGCGATGCGTTTCGTCCGCCGCTTTTTGCGCGGAGAGATGGAGGAAGTGTTGACGTTCGGTCATGATAAATTTTTGGTTCCTATGGTAAGCGTTTAGCCGTTTGAAGTTGAAAACCTAACCCTGTCATTTCAGAATGGAATCCTGTGACGCATTTGCACTGTGCTCGATTCCAATATCCACGCGTGTCATTCAAAAGAATCTTGTGGCGTATTAATAATGTGCTCGTCCATCACAAGGTTCCTTCTGAATGACAGCGTACATTGGGCCTGTCATTCAGAGGAATCTTGTGACGCATGAACACGATAATCAATAAACCACTAAAACGTCCCAATAATGACCGAAATATATTTCATCGCTCTCGCGCCTCCAACACCTCCGCCAGGTGCAGAATCGGCATGCGGAGATTGCGTGCTTGTGCTTCCTGTCGCATTTGCATGATGCACCCGGGATCGTTGGATACAATCGCTTCTGCGCCGGCTTGCGCGAACGCTTCCAAACGGCTGGAAGCCATGGCCGAGGAAATCGGCGCAAATTTCACCGAGAACAAGCCGCCGAAGCCGCAGCACACCGGCTCGCCGGCAAGATCGATCAACTCCAAGCCCTGCACTTCGCGCAGCAAAGCCAGCGGCTCGTCATGCAAACGCAGCTCGCGATAGCTGTGGCAGGAATGATGATAACCCACTTTGCGCGAAAATTGCGCGCCGAGTTTGACCGTGCCCAGCCGCTGCACGAGAAATTCCGAGAACTCAAAAATTCTTTGGCCAAGTTGCCGCGCTTCTTCTTCGCGAGCGTGATTTCTAAACAGATGCGGATAAAAATTCCGCACCATCGCCACGCACGATCCCGAAGGCGCAACGATGCACGTTTGCGGTTGAAAGACATTCAAAAAATGCTCCGCCACTGGCAAGGCTTGTGCGCGAAAACCGGCATTGAACGCCGGCTGGCCGCAACAGGTTTGGCGCGCATCGTATTCAACTTTCACCCCGGCACGGCGCAGCACGTTTGCCATCGCCAGGCCCATCTCGGGATAAACCTGATCGACCAGGCAGGGAATGAACAGCGCGACGTTGGGAGCAGGATTTGTTTTCATGAATGCAATCATCGTTCCTGATTTTGTGACCGGCTTTCTGCTCGATAATGGAAGGCTGCTTCACTCCTCTTCGCTATCATCGCGTTCGAGAGCAGCATCGTTTTCCAAGCGTTCGAGCAGCTCGCGCGCTTCCGCTTCACGGTCTGCGGTGACTTGAATTTCCACCGGGCCGAGCGCAGGATTATATCCACCGATGCTGCCCGCGGCAAACAAATTTTGCAAGCCTTCGCCTTTGGCAAAATAAAGGATGCCGGCTTCTTCCAAAATGGATTTGGCTATCGCCAGCAGCGCCGGATTGCCGTTCGCAAATACCGTGACTAAATCCGAGGTTTCCAATTCTTTCTCCCGCGGCAAGGTTTCCACCAAAGGCACAAGACAATCAGCGCATTCTTTGACCCACGGCTCATATTCGGTTTGGCATAAAGGGCAGAACATGATTGCTCCTTTTATGGTTAAACTTGTGTCGCTCGAGATGTCTTCTGAGTTACGAAAAGTAAAGCGTGGCTTTGCTTAAATTTTGCGTTCTTTCCAGCGGCCGCGGCGAAAGAAGAAAATGCTCACCACCGCGAGCACGGATTCGGCGATGGTGATGGCTAAAAATGCACCATGCGCGCCGAAGTCGAGCGGTTTCGCCAGAATATAGGCGAGCGGAATCTGCAGCATCCAATAGCAAAAAATATTGATGATCGTCGGCGTGAACGTGTCGCCCGCGCCGTTGAACGCCTGCACCATGATCATGCCGTAAGCATAAAAGCCATAACCATAACTGACGTAGCGCAGGCAATCCACGGCATAGGGCACCACCGCCGGATCGCGCGTGAAAATGCCGACAAAAAATTCTGGAAAAAAAATGAAGATCACCGCGACCAATTCCAGAAAGACAAAATTGCAGAAACCGGTAGTCCAAACGGCACGCTCGGCGCGCTCGGGCTTGGCCGCGCCGAGATTTTGCCCGACCAAAGTGGCGGCGGCATTGCCGACGCCCCAGGAAGGCAGAATCGTGAAAGTAATGATGCGCAACGCAATGGTATAACCGGCCAGCGCCGCACTGCCGAACAGCGATACGATGCGCACCAATCCCACCCAACTGGCGGTGGCGACGAAGAATTGAAAGATGCCGCCGAGCGACACCCGCAGCAAGCGCAGCATCACTTCGCGATTGAGCCGCCATTGCGACCGGTGAATTTTAACGCGGCCCAATCCGCGTGCCAGCACCGAAAGTTGATAAACCACGCCCATGCCGCGGCCGATGTTGGTGGCCACGGCCGCGCCGGTTACTCCCATTTCCGGAAACGGCCCCAGGCCGAAAATGAAACAGGGGTCGAGCACGATGTTCAAAATGTTGGCCAGCCACAACGCGCGCATGGCATGGACCGCGTCGCCGGCGCCGCGAAAAACCGCGTTGATGATGAAGAGCAATTGAATCGTGAGATTGCCGGCGAACATCCACGCGAAGTAGCCCGAATTGTCAATGATGTTTTCGCTAGCGCCCATCACGCGCAAAATGTCGTCCGCAAAATATCCGCCGATCAAGCTCACCGGCACAGACATCAGCACGCCGATGCCGATGGCCTGCACCGCGGCGACCGCCGCGCCCTCGTGATCTTTTTCGCCGATGCGGCGCGCGACCATTGCCGTGGTGGACATGCTCAATCCGAGCGCCACCGCATAAATCAAGGTGAGCGTAGATTCCGTCAAACCCACGGTCGCCACGGCGTCCGCGCCCAATTTGGCTACGTAAAAAACATCGACCACGGCAAACAAAGATTCCATTCCCATTTCGAGCATCATGGGGACCGCGAGCAAAAAAATCGCGCGGCCCATGCTGCCGGTGGTGAAATCCTGTTGCGTCCCGAGAACGGCTTCGCGCAGGTCTTTTAGAATCTTAGAAAATTTTCCGGACATGAAATTAGTTTTGTGATGAATAGATTTCGCGAGGAAAAGATTGCGGCTTTTTTCTGATAAAGCAAGGAGATTTTTTGTCATAAAAAAAGGACACGTCTTTCGACGTGTCCTTCTTTTGCAGCAAGCATTTTGTTTGAAGCAAGGTTACAACAACTTCTTTGCAACCTCAAACAGCCAGCTTGCCGTTTTGCTATCCAGCAATGTCCCTATGCCGGACAATAGCAAGAAAGCCAGTACAGCCAACGCGAACTTACGCGGCACGCTTTTGTTGATCGCCGTATACAGCACAAAACAACAAGTCGCGTAAGTCAGCAGTTTCCATTGTCCTCCTGTAAAAAACTTTTTGAGCACGAGAATAATCTTGAGGCTGAAAAAGATTCTTCCAGAATGACAGCGCGAGGGATTCGACTTCAGACCGCTAAACGCATACACTTTTTGGAGAAGGAAAAAACGAGGGAAGGCGGGAGGCAAAATTCCGTGCCGCCTTTCGCGGGTCAAATTTCCCCGCGCAGTGATTTGGTGATCACTTCGGCTTTGGAATGCACGTGGAGTTTTTGATAAATATTTTTAATATGGAAACGCACGGTTTCGACGGAAATGCTCATGCGCTCGCCGATCATTTTGTAGCTCAACCCGTCGACCAAACCGACCACGATTTCTTTTTCTTTCGCGGTGAGAAGAGATTGCGGCTGGGGCTTGTTGGCGGGATTGAAAAACTCGATGACCTTGCGGGCGATTTGGGGAGACATGGGCGCACCCCCGTCTTGCGATTGCGCGATTGCTTCTTTAATTTCGGCGAGCGGGGTGTTTTTGAGCAAATAACCGGAAGCGCCCGCGCGCAGCGCTTCGAAAATTTTATGCGAATCGTGATAAACCGTGAGCATCACGATGTCCGTTTCGGGATGTTTGTGCTTGATCAACTTGATGCCGTCAATGCCCGACATGCCGGGCAAGCCGATGTCCATCAAAATCACCTCCGGCCAAGATTCATCCTCTCGCGGCAACAAAAAGGCCTCGACGGATTCTTCGGCAAGGCGGCATGAAAAACCCGGCTGGCGATTCAGATACTTCTGAAGGCCCTCGCGGATTTCCTCATCGTCTTCGATTATGGCAACGCTGATCATGGCAAAAGATACCTCGTGACACGTGCGCGCACAACCCCATGAAGATGTAGTTTGAATTATCGTTGGAAAAGCCGCCGCTCATGTCCTTCAAAATCCCGCTCACGACAAATCACATAACCGGCAACGCTTTTTTTCGTATGCTGGGCAAAGTAAACAAGCAAAACCCGAAATTCAAGCCGAGGCGCATATGAAAAAAAATCGTTTCTCCGCCGAATGGTTGTTGCTCTCGAGCCTGGCCGTTCTCAAGCTGACGCTGCATTTTTCAACCAGCGCCAACTATGAGCTGCATCGCGACACATATTTATTCCTGGCATTGGGCGATCATCTCGATTGGGGTTATGTTTCCGTGCCGCCCTCCATCGCATTTTTTGCCTGGCTCACGCAAGCTTGCTGCAGCGATTCAGTTTTCGCTGTCGGCGTTTTTCCAGCGTTGCTCGGCGCGGCCTCAATTATTCTCCTCGGTCTGATCGTCAAAAACCTGGGCGGCAAAATTTGGGCAATGGCAACGGCGTGCACCGCGTTCATCGTCTCGCCGGCATTCTTGCGCAGCAATTCGTTGTTTCAGCCGGTTTCTTTCGATCAATTCTATTGGCTGCTCGCAACCTTTTTGGTGTTGCGGCTTTTGCAAACCCGCAATCCCAAATTATGGCTGCCCTTCGGCGCGGTTTGCGGCCTGGCATTTTTGAATAAATACGCCATTGTCTTTCTCGTTCTGGCCGTGTTAATTTCATTCCTGCTCACGCGCGACCGGCAGTTGTTGCTTTCCAAATATTTCCTTTGGGGCATGACGGCCGGAGCGCTGATTATTCTTCCCAACGTGCTTTGGCAGATGAGCCACAACTGGCCCGTGCTCGCACATATGGAAGAATTGCGCCGCACCCAGCTGGTGCACGTCGAGGCCACGGGATTTCTGTTGATGCAACTATTGATGAATCTGCCCGGGCTCTTGGTGTGGCTCACGGGGCTGGTTTTTTTTCTCTTTCTCAAAGAAGGCAAGCCTCTGCGGGTGTTGGGCTACACTTATTTAACCGTTATTTTTCTGTTTATCTTGTCGAGCGGCAAGCATTACTATACGCTGGGCCTTTATCCGATTCTTTTTGCCGCCGGAGGATTTGCCATTGAAAAATATTTTGCCTCCGGCCGGCGCTGGCTGCAGCCTGCGCTTTTACTGTTCATGATCATGGTGGCATTGCCTATCATTCCATACAGCTTGCCGATGTTGCCCCACGAGCAAATGGTCGCCTATGCGGAAAAATCCAAAAGCTTTGGCTTGTCCCCGGCGCTGCGCTGGGAAGACGGCGAAATTCACCGCCTGCCGCAGGATTATGCCGACATGATTGGCTGGGAAGAATTGGCAAATGTCGTCATTAAAACTTATCACAGCTTGAGCGATTCCGAGAAAGCACGTTGCGCTATTTATGCGGAAAACTACGGCCAGGCCGGCGCGATCAAATATTACGGCAAACGCCGGGGCTTGCCCGAGCCGGTGAGCTTCAATGAAAGCTTTGTCTTCTGGACGCCGGACAGCGCCGATATTACGACGGTGATTTACGTCAACGATGAAGTGGAGGAGATTTCATACTTCTTCGCAGACGTGCGGCAGGTCGGAGCAATCACGAATCAATACGCGCGCGAAAGCGGGCTGCCCGTCTTTCTGTGCCGGCATCCGCGCAATGGGTTTTCAGAATTTTATCGGGAAAAAGTGCGGGAATTGAAAAACGGCTTGCGCTCATAAAGCCGCCGGCCTGCAATGAAATTCTTGCGACAAAATTTTCATTAAAGATACCTATGCTCACTCTTTTCGGCAAAACCGTAGCCCACCAAGCGTGGCGAAAATGGCTGCTGCTCTTCGTCGTTTTCACGGTAATTGCCTTGCTGAATTTCACGCGGTTTGTCGCCAATGAACTAGCCGAGAATGAGCCGGGCCGATTTCAATTTTATTTGATCATGGAAACCACCGGCGCCTACACGGTTCTGCTGTTGCTGCCGGTGCTGTTGTGGTTTTTTAAAAAATATCCTCTCACGCGCGCGCATCTTTTCTCCCGTTTGCCGGTTTACTTACTGGCTTCCGTGATTTTCGGCGCTGGCCATACGCTGCTGATGTTTGGCAGCCGGCGCCTGATTTATGTGATTGCCGGCATGGGAAGCTATGACTATGGGCGCCTGTCTTTTCGTTTTTTAATGGAATACAGCCATCAATTTTTTTCCTTTTGGACGATTTGGGCCGTCATGCTTCTCGTCAATTATGTGCGTGAACATCAACGGCAAAAATTGCGCGGCGCAGAATTGGAGCAGCAATTGTCGCGCGCGCGGCTGCAGGCTTTGCAAATGCAGCTCAATCCCCATTTCTTGTTCAACACCCTCAACGTGATTTCTGCCACGATGTACGACGACGTCAAAGCAGCGGACAAAATGATGGCGAGCTTGAGCGAGCTGCTGCGCAAAACTTTGAATAGCGCCAATTGGCAGGAGCACACGCTGCAAGAAGAGCTCGAGCTTTTAAACGCGTATGTGGAAATTATGCAGGCGCGTTTTCATGGCCAATTATCGGTGCAAATGAACATCGCCGGCGAAACGCTGCAGGCGAAAGTGCCGGGCTTCATTCTGCAGCCCTTAGTGGAAAATTCCATCCGCTACGGCATGGCAACTTTGCAATGCGCAAAAATTGAAATCGCCTGCTTTCGGGAAAATGGCAAAATGAAGATGATCATTGCGGATAACGGCCCCGGCCTTTCCGCTGCGCCGGAACAGGTGATGAAAAATGGCGTGGGACTGGCCAACACCGTCGAGCGGCTGGAAAAGCTTTATGGCAACGAGCATGCTTTTCACTTGCAGAATCGCAGCGCCGGTGGGCTGCAAGTGGTGATGGAAATTCCGTTCCGGGTGGAATCACAATTCAGTGTGGACTCCGGGCGTTCGGAGTGAACGCTTCCAAGTAACATGTCATGCTGGAAGCATCCTTTTAAGCAAGGAGCACCGTGCTCGATGCTTAAAAAGTTCCTTACAGGATGACAGGCCGTTGTGGTGCAAGATCACAAGGAAAAAATTGATGTCGGGCATGGCAATCCTGATCGTCGACGACGAGCAGCCGGCGCGCAAAAAGATTCGCACTTTTTTGAAAGATGAAGGCGAGGTTGCCGTTATTTTCGAAGCCGGCAACGGCGTGGAAGCAGCCCGGCTGATTCAGGAAAAAAATCCTGATTTAGTGTTATTGGATATTCAGATGCCGGGCATGACCGGATTTGAAGTGATGGAGGCGGTGGGGGTGGAAAAAATGCCGGCAGTGATTTTTGTCACGGCTTATGACCAATACGCGCTCGCAGCTTTTGAAGTGCACGCGCTCGATTATCTGTTGAAACCTTTCGATCAAGAGCGTTTTCGCAAATCCTTCCGGCGCGCGATCGCACAGATTCACTTGCAAAAACAACCCACCGGCGTTTTGCAGCGCTTGCTGGCGGAAATCAAACCGGAACAAAAATATTTGCAGCGCCTGATGGTGCCAGCCGGCGGCCGTTATTTTTTCGTAAAAACCGGCGAGGTACAATTCATTTCTGCGGAAGAAAAGTACGTCGAAATTCACACGCACAAAGGCGGTTATTTGCTGCGCGAAACCATGAATGAAATGGAACAACGCCTCGACCCGGCGAAGTTCGCGCGCATTCATCGTTCTTATTTGGTGAATATCGATTTCATTGCAGAAGTGCAGCCGGCCTCGCACGGCGATTGCATTGCCGTATTGAAAAACGGCGTGAAATTGGCGGTCAGCCGGCGCTATCGCGGGCGGTTGTTGGGGAGAGATGAAATGCGAGGGGAATGAGCAGCGTTGCAACTGGCAAACGCAACAACCTTTTTTAAAGGCAAGACCATTATGGGCAAAACAATTTTTAAAATAGTTTTGCCCAAAATAGTTTTGCCTTAACCCAAGTTCGACACTTCATTTTTTTTCGGTGCCGGATCGGGGGCGGCCAGCGGAAATTTCCCGGGTTTTTGGGGGAATTTCCGCAAACTGCCGTGGGTAGAAGTGAATGTTAGCGCCGTGTGCACTGAACGTCCACGCCGATTTGGTGATGTGTGGCTGGCGTTGAAACTGCTCCGCCGGCTCCAACTGGATCGTTTCTTTCAAAAACAATTGGCGAGCACACGCCCCGACATTGCTTGGGCGGATTT
>Ga0247727_10000939_pt1 | contig 70818 bp, 57 predicted proteins | sample WisWelCaveWW1625_FD_202498 | JGI IMG/M metagenome (GOLD analysis project Ga0247727, IMG submission 202498) | Biofilm microbial communities from Wishing Well Cave, Virginia, United States - WW16-25 | ecosystem: Environmental > Aquatic > Deep subsurface > Groundwater > Cave microbial mat | place... | reverse complement strand
GTTCTGGAGGAATTTATCCTGTTATATTGAAAACAACTTCTGGAAATCATTCTCGCGTATCATTTTCTATTGCTTTCTTAATAACTTATAATCTTGCCAAAATAAATTTTCTAACTTACTGAAATGAAAAACATAAAAATCATATTGCTCTTTATTTTTCTTGCAGGTATTTTATCCACTTGTAAAAAAAGTGTGAATGATGGGTATGAAGAATATATTGGTGAATGGTATGTAGATAATCAGTGTGAGTTTTATCTTAAAATTGATGAAACAAGTTATGGCGAGTATAAATATTTAATTCAAGAAGATATGTGTAAGGATAATGGGAAAGGGAAAGTAAAAATTGGAAAGAACAGGATTAAAATAGGTTGGTCTTCTTTCAAAATATTAGAAAGTCCAACCATTATTCCTGACACAGTTATTATTATCGATTTTGATTCTATTAAAACAAATTACAGGATGAGATTGCAAAAGGGAATAATAACACTGGGTTCTCATGGTACAACATTTTATAAAAAAAAGTATTAAAAAATGAAAAATAAATTTATTACAACACTTCTTTTTTTCTGTTTCGCAATTAAAGTTTTCTCTCAAGATGCTCAGGAAAATATGAACAAATACTGGTATTACCGATTTCGCCTTTTGAATGATTTTATGCTTGTAGGCGATTGCCAGGGTTGCAGTTTGCCTGCGAAAACAATTTTACTAACTTGCTGAAATGAAAAACATAAAAATCATATTGCTCTTTATTTTTCTTGCAGGCATTTTATCCACCTGCAAAAAATATCCTGAAGGACCGCTCATTAGTTTAAGAACTAAAGTACAAAGACTGACTGGCACATGGAAAGTTGAAAAATATTTGATTGATGGAGCAGATTCAACTGCGATAAAATATCCGGTTGAGTGTTCTTACCGTATAACAAATAAAGAACACACTACACAAATTTTTGATCGTTGTGGTTCATCTCAATCTCAATCCGAATGGGACTTTAATGAAAATAGAACTAGTTTGATTTTTAAAAGCAGTGGGAGTCCTCTTTTTTTAACCAAGCCCATAGAATGGAAAATTATGAAACTTAAATTTAAAGAAATGCACTTGCAGACAGAGTACAATTCAAAACAATACGATGCCTATTTAACTAAAATAAAATGATAAAAAAATTACTTGTCATATTGTTTGGTATAATCCAAATCATAGGATACGCTCAAACAGCAGATGAAAACCATGAAAAGTATTGGTTTTACAGACATCGGCTTATTAATAATTTCGTGAAAGTAGGTCCCGAACAGGGTTGCAGCATACCTGCTGAAGCACGAGGGTTTAATGATTATGCTTCTTTAGTTTGGGGTGATGGAAATGAATGGGGCTGGTATATTGCAGTATTGGCAACTGAATATAAATTGCTTGTAGATAATAATCAGGATGCTTCGGCAACAGTTAAAGAACTCTACTATGCTATTGAAGCGTTTAACCGTGTGGATTATAATACTGAAATTTATGCCAGTGGCGGCACTCAAAGCGGATGGCTTAACGGCTTTTTTAGTGCCAATGATGTCCCTTATGATTTCTTAACAAACGACCCGAATGATCCAAATCATTTTAACTCAGGATTGGTAGAAAGTCATTGCGATCCGCAATATTCTCAACCTTGCATTGTAAATAATATTCAAACTAATTTTTATGGAGATATTCCTAATACTACTACTGTTCCAGATCCAGATATTATGTCAATGGACATGGTCTGTCATTTGTTAATGGGTCTTGCTCTTGTAAATCAATGTGTGGGTGATAATATCACTTTCAACAATACAAATTTTATGGATGGAGAAAACAAGATAGTAGCCGAAGCCCATAATATTGCCGATAGAATAGTTAATTGGATAAGAATACATTCATGGTTTGTGTATAATCCTGTAACAGGTCAAAATGTGACTCTTGAAAAAGGAGGATTTGCGCAATTATTTTCTTATGGGTATGCCGAAGCCGCCTGTAAAGTAACAAATAAAACACATTTTACTCATTTAGTATCAGGTTTGACTTGCTTTGATTATCATGATGCGATTTCAATCGCTGCCATGAGTGCTTTCCAAGCATATAATAATCCTGCTGCTTTTTTTGCAATTGTTCACACAAGTAGTTATAACGACCACCTGATTGGACTTTTGGCAGCCGTAGGAAACTCATGGTATGAGCCCTCATCCCCTCCCTTTTTCCCCATCAATAATGCTACAAATGCATCATTGTCTGCCTATTTCACTTCTGCACAATATTCCAGACCATACCTTCCATTATTGAGACAAGTATTACATGGAGGCGGGAATTTAGTTTCAAATAGTACGTACACAGATTTATTAAATTCTGCACCATGTATGGGTCCATATAACATAGATGGTAATTATCCGGATTACAATTGGTCAACGACAAACAGATTTCGTCAACCGGAACATAGAGGTTGTCTTTCTCCTCCTCTTTGTAATCAGCCAAATGGAGAATACAATGGCTTAGATTACATGCTCCTGTTCAACCTCTACTGCCTCGCGCAAGAAGATTATTTAGATTCATATTTTAACATGATAGATAGAAAAGTGTTTCTGAATTTTCCGGCTTCGTTTTTTCCCTTTCCCGGCAATAAATTATTTCCTGTAACGATAGAAACTTTTGGCACCATCACAGCAGATAATCATATCACCTCAGATGGTGTTGGCGGCAGCGATATATTAGACGGAGATGTTACCTACCGCGCAGGCAAAGAAATTATTTTGCTCCCCGGTTTTGAAGTGGAAGCAGGGGCAGAGTTTCTCGCCTACATTGACCCCTTTGAGTGCGATGGCAATGGAAATTATATCCGCATGGCAGAGGATACCGGCAAACCCAGAACAATTTTTAATGCACCCACCAATTATGTTTACCATGCAAACGCAGGCAATAACGCTGCAACTGTTTCTTCGTCTTCTTTAACAGCGCCCTCTGTTTCTCCCGCTGTTTCAAAATCACAGAACGCAACATCTGCTTTTGAATTTACTATCACCCCCAACCCCACGAGCGGAATTTTTAATGTGCAAATGAGCGGATTAGATAATGTGCAGATGAACAGCATTGAAATTTATAATACACTTGGTCAGGCAGTATATCAATCATCCTCTCTAAACTCCCTCCCATCGGGAGGGGCGGGGTGGGCTCTTGATTTATCCTCCCATCCAAAAGGCATCTACTTTATAAAAGTTATTTCAGAAGGAACTGTTTATACGGAGAAGGTGGTGGTGCAGTGAGTATTATTTATTCTTCTCCCTGAAACACATCCCCGAAAATTTTCTCAGCGCTTTAAAAGTTTCTTCAGGCGCTTCATAAAAACCCATGTGCCCCGCGTGTTCGAGAACAATGTTGTAACTTTTTTTAGGCAAACTGGTTAACAGCAAAAGATTGTCCCATGCGAGGATTACATCCTGTTTGCCTATGATAAACAGCACAGGGCATTTAGTATTCTTCAAAACCAATTCTCTTGACGGGCGCTCTTTCATGCCTTTCAGCGCGGCAACAATTCCCTCTTTGGGAGTATCAAGCGCGATTTGTTTTGCTTTTTCAACTTCCTCTTTCAGCAGGGAAATATTTTCTTTCGCAAAAAGTTTTGGAATTAAATCGGAAACAAACTGTGTGTGGTCTTTCTTTACGATTTCAATTACACGTTCTCTGTCTTTTTTCTTTTCCTCAGAATCAGGCATGGCGGTGGAATGAAAAATACAAAGCCCTGAAACATTCTGCGGAAATAATTCAGCAAACGCCAGCGCCACATATCCGCCCATGGAATGTCCGGCTACAACATACTTTCTCAATTCAAGAGAATCCAAAACTGCTTTCACGCACTCAGCCATGAGTTCCATACTGTGAACATATCCGATAGTAGGAGTTTCACCGTGCCCAGGAAGGTCAACGGAGATTACACGAAATCGTTTTGAAAGTTTAGTTGAGAATTCATCCCATATTTCCAAACTCTCCAGAAATCCGTGAAGCAAAACAATTACTCTCCCTTTTCCTTTGTCGGAATAACGGACTTTTGTTTGGCGGAATTCAGTGTATTTAATCATAACGTCATTGCGAGTTCCGATTTTTATCGGGACGAAGCAATCCCCCAGAAATTAGTATTACCATTTTTCAATTTCTTCAAAAAGATCTTTCCTTGCAGGATTTAATTTATCTATCAAACTTTCTTTTTTTATTCTTGAACCACCCTTGATTTGTTTTTCCCTTGCTATTGCCTCTTCAATGCTATGGAAACCTTCGTAATAAACTAACTTGTGCAAGCCATATCTTGATGTAAATGAAGAAGGAAATTTTCCATTTTTATGTTCCCAAACTCTTTTGTACAAATCAGAGGTAACGCCAACATACAGAGTAGTACAATCATCATTTGTCATAATGTAAATACAACCGCCTCGCTTCATGTTTTTTCTGTGGGATTCCGCCACGCTGCGCTCGCGGCTAAAGGCGGTCGTTCCTCCCTCGCAATGACGTACTAATTCATCAACTCCTCAATCTCATCCGCTTCAATGGGAATGTTCTTCATCAAATCAACATTTCCATTCTTCGTAAGGAGAATATCATTCTCCAGGCGGATACCCAAATTTTCTTCGCGGATGTAAACGCCCGGCTCGCAGGTGAACACCATTCCTGCTTCAAATTTTCTGTAGCGGTCGCCATAATCATGCACATCCAACCCGAGATAATGCGAAGTGCCGTGCATGAAATATTTTTTATAGAGCGGATTTTTAGGATCCTGTTTTTTTACAGCGGATAATCTTAACAGGCGGAGTTTGATGAGTTCTTCTTCCATCAGTTTTCCAACCGCTTCATTGTAATCAAGAATGTTGTTGCCAACTTTCAGCATGGCAGTTGCTCCCCGTATCACACGAAGTATCGCGTTGTAAACATTTTTCTGGCGCTTGGTAAATTTCCCTGACACTGGCAGGCAGCGCGTTAAATCTGAAGCATAGTTCGCGTACTCTGCCGCCACATCCAGTAAAATCACATCGCCTGCTTTGCACTGCTTGTCATTATCAACATAATGAAGCACACAGGCGTTGAAACCCGATGCGATGATGGGTCCGTAAGCAAATCCTTTCGAACGGTTGCGAACAAATTCGTGTACAAGTTCCGCTTCAATTTCATATTCCCAAACTCCGGGCTTTACAAAACCAAGCAATCTGCGGAAACCTTTTCCAGTGATGTCGCAGGCGGTTTGAATCAGTTCAATTTCTTCTTTTGATTTTATCGCGCGGAGGTGGTGCATGATTGGCTGAACACGCACATAATTGTGAAGCGGATATTTTTCTTTACACCATTTAATGAAACGCGAATCTCTTGTCTCAACTTCCGCTGCCGCGCGCAAATGTTCATTCGTGTTCAGGTACACATGTTCGCACTCGCACATCAACTGATGAAAAATTGTTTTGAACTGCGAAAGCCAATAAACTGTTTGCACTCCTGAAACCTGTGTTGCCTGTTCCTTGTTAAGTTTCGCGCCTTCCCATATAGCGATGTGTTCATTGGTTTCTTTCAGGAAAAGAATTTCTTTATGCTCCGGAAGTTTTGAATCAGGAAAAATCAGCAGGATGCTTTCTTCCTGATCAACCCCTGAAAGCCAGAAAATATCTGTCTGCTGTTTGAACGACATCGAACCGTCAGCGCTCGTAGGCATGATGTCACTTGAATTAAAGACGGCAAGAGAACCGGGTTTCAATTCTTTAACAAATCGTTTGCGGTTGTTGATGAAGAGTGAAGAAGGAATGGGTGCGTATTTCATTTTGATTTGAGTTTGGAAATTATATTTTGAACTCTTTGTTCATCCGCTACAATATTAATTCTTTTATGCGAACTTGTAAAACCAGAAATTAGTTGAATGTTTTTCTTAGGTAAATCAAAAACTTCTGCTAAATATCCTACAAGATACTCATTGGCTTTGCCGTCAATTGGCGGTGCTTTTATTTTAATTCGAAGAGAGTCATTGGCATTGACAGATATTTTATCAACCTTGCTTTTCGGCTTAATGATGCAGTAAATCTGCATAGAGAAATGAATCAGGGCTTTTCGGCAGGCGGGTTTTTTATTATATACACTTCTGAAAAATCCTTGTAGTTCATCGGGTTGAAGTAGAAATTTTTCACATACGAATGTATCATCTTAAGATTTTCGGCATACCAGAGAATAATAATTGGCGCATCCTGCATCATCACTTGCTCTGCTTTCATAAAATTAGCATACGCATCTTCTTGTCTCTTGGCAGTAAATCCCTGCTCCAGCAAACTGTCGAACACAGGATTTTTATAACGAACTGTGTTGGGATAAGAGATCTCGCTCAAACTATCGGGTACGTAAGCACCGTATAGTGTGCGAAGAAAACTTTCCGGGCTTGGATAATCCGCCACCCAGCCAGAGCGGAACATCTCCGCTCCTTTGGCATATTTCGCGTCTTCAAGTTTTTGCGCGAATGGCACCACTACAAAATCTACATCCACATTCAAAACTTCTTTGAATTGCTTTTTTATTTCCTCCACCACATTAACGTACTTGCCTCCGCCCCTGTTGATTTCAATATTCACACGGGGGAAATTTTTTCCGTTCGGATAGCCCGCTTCCGCCAAAAGTTTTTTCGCCTTTGCGGGATTAAAATGATATCCGACAATCCCTGTAATGTCGTAGCCCGAAATGCCCGGAGGCGTAAGTCCGCAGATGCCAGGACCAAAGGCTTCGGTATTCAGCACATCAGAAATAATTTTATCCCTGTCTATGGCATAGGAAAATGCCTGCCTTACTTTAACATCATCAAAAGGTTTTCGGGTTATGTTGAACTGGTAATACTGAGTCATCAGTTCCGAATTGCGCTGTAAATAATATTTTGGATTCTTGCTGCTGAAATCAGCAATCTGGGTTTCCACCATTTCACTGATGGATGCGGAAGGCAAACCAAAAACAAGATGAATATTGCCCTTCTTGAATGCTTCGAGTTCCTGGGTTTTATCAGGAATGAAACTGATAATCACCGAATCTAAAAACGGAAGCGGATTTTCAATTGAATCGGTGCCATGATAGGAAGGGTTTCGAAGAAGAATGATTTTGTCTTCGCTGCTCGCATTGTTCAATATAAATGGACCTGCTCCAACTGTTGTTTTGTTTCCATATTTTTTAACCGCTTCATGAGGCATTACATAGCCCGCTGGTCCTGCCAGTATATATAAAAAAGTGCTTGAGGGAGAAATAAGTGTAACCTGTAAAGAATAATCATCCAATACTTTTACTCCTTCAATTTCAAAATCTGGCTTACCTTTTTTACTGGCTTCGTAATATGCTTTTGCGCCCTTTACTAAGTTTTGAAACTCAAAAAGTTGGTTTTCCTCCGATACGCTGCAAAGTAGTTCAAATGAGTATTTAAAATCCAATGCCGTTACCTCACGCCCTTTGCCTTCAGGAAAACAATCGTCATTATGGAACAGCACTCCTTTTCTCAGATTGAACGTATAGACAGTTCCGTCAGCATTCAGTTCCCATTTTTCAGCAATACAGGGTAAAATCTGGGTTATATTTTTTGAGTCTATCCGAACAAGCCCGTCATAAATCTGACCGGCAATGTGATGTGAAATTGCATCGGAAATATTATGGGGAAAGAGTGTAACATAGGGGTCGGTTTCATTAACTCTTAATGTTCCGCCATACACACGTCCGCCCTTTGCCTCAGGATGGCGCCCAGAATCCCCGCTGGGATTTCCGCATCCTGCAATTAATAATGCGCTAAGAAAAAAAATGTATCTTTTAATCATATAAACCTGCCAAACGCTGGCAAAAGTACAAATTATTGGTTCGGACACCCCCCATAAAATCCTTTTAAAAAAGTTGCTGTTTCAATAAAGTATTATATTTGCGGAGCAAAAAATCACCCTAATTAAGCGGATGAAAAAAGTACTATTCCTGATTCAAGCACTTCTGAGCGTTGCTTTTGTTTCTTCAGCAGGCAACATTATTTTAGAAGGAAATTACCAAGGGAAAAACCTGTATGTGCAAAATCCTTTTGCAGGCACGGGCGTTGGTTTCTGTGTTCAGAAAGTAGAAGTAAACGGGCAGGTTACCACCGATGAGATAAACTCCAGCGCGTTTGAAATCGATTTCAATAACTACCAATTTAAGATTGGCGATAAAATTTCTGTTAAGATTACCCATAAGGACGACTGCAAACCAAAAGTGCTCAACCCTGAAGTGCTGAAACCCAAAAGCACGTTTGAAGTGATTACGATGAAACTTGAAAGTGACGGAACGCTGAAATGGAACACGAAAAATGAAACAGGAAAACTTCCTTTTGTGATTGAGCAATACCGCTGGAACAAATGGGTGAAGGTAGGAGAGATGGATGGAAAAGGAATTGGAGATAACAACGATTATACTTTTAAGATTAGCACGCTTCACTCTGGCGAAAATCAGATCCGCATCAAGCAAGTTGACTATACCAGCCAGCCAAGATATTCAAAACCGGTAAAATTCGTTTCAACAATGCCCGAGGTTACCTACGTTCCGGTAAAAGTTACTAAAGACATTACCTTTTCCGCTGAAACATTATACGAGATTTACGACCAATACGGCAATGTTGTGAAGAAGGGGTTCGGAAAATCAGTGGATTGCGGAAATCTGGCGAAAGGAGTTTACTATTTAAATTATGATAACAAAACCGCAGAGTTCATTAAAAAGTAATCTCTTGCAGAAACAATACTATTTTTTCCCTCGGCATTTTTGTCGGGGGTTTTTTATTGGATAATCTATGAAGAAAGTTGAACACATAGGAATAGCGGTAAAGAATCTGGAATCAGCAAATGAGTTGTACAAAAATCTTTTGGGCGAAGCGCATTACAAGACTGAATCGGTAGAAAGCGAAATGGTGAACACTTCTTTTTTCAAAGTCGGAGATACAAAAATTGAATTGCTCGAATCAACATCGGCAGAAAGTGCCATCAATTCATTTATTGAAAAACGAGGTGAAGGAATTCATCATATTGCTTTTGAAGTTGAAGATATTTGCGCAGAGATGAAAAGATTGAAAGAAGCAGGATTCAAGTTAACCCGCGATGAACCTTTTCGTGGCGCGGATAATAAATTGGTTTGCTTTGTTCACCCCACAAGCACAAATGGCGTGCTGGTGGAATTGTGCCAGACAATCAAGTAAGTAAATCCAGAATTGTTTTTCCTTTTTCAAGCAGAATAGCATTTAATCCAATCTTCTTTGCTCCTTCAATGTGCTGAATGGAATCGTCAATGAAAAGAGTTTCATCTTTTCTTAGATTATTTTCTTGCAAAACCAATTCGAAGATTTCCGCATTAGGTTTTCGCATCTTTACTTTGTGAGAGAAATACGCTTTCTCAAATACATCTGAAAAAATATCACGCGATAATTGTTTTTGCATATACACTGAAAAAGTTTTGAAATGAATTTCATTCGTGTTGCTCAGCAAAAATAATCTATGGTTTTTTTTCAGTTCCGAAAGATATTTCACTCGCTCTTCTGGTAAATCAAGCAACATGGCATTCCACGCTTCATCAATCTGTAAATCAGAAACACCATCATTAATAAATTTTTTGATTTCTCTTCTGAAATCGGTGGGAGAAATCAACCCTTTTTCAAATACATCAAACAATTCATTTTGGACTGCCTGAGAATATATTCTGTCAAAATCCTTAAGCCCTAGTTTTGCAAATGCCTGTTCGGTGATCTTATAATCTATGTTCAGGATAACTCCACCAAAGTCGAAGATGATGTTCTTTATGGATGCTTCTATTTGCATAAGAAGATTAAATTTGCCATCCAAAGTTAATAATCGGGGCCTATAGCTCAGTTGGTTAGAGCACTTGACTCATAATCAAGTGGTCCCAGGTTCAAGTCCTGGTGGGCCCACAACTTTTAAAAAATGAACTACTATCATCTTTGGGTTGACCTGATTGAAACACAAAAGGCAAATGAATTTTGTCAGGCGGTGAATGATTATCTCGGACACCTGCATGAAAAAAAATTAATCATAGGTCATAAATGCACCAGAAGAAAACTTGGCTTTGGTCCGAGTGAACTTGGCGAATTTCATGTGGTAATTGAAGTGAAAGATTTATCTCAGTTTGAAAGCACTTTCAAAGCAGTTGCAAAACCAGATGAAAAGACAGCGCGCCTGCACGCGAATGTTTACACACGAGTAAAAAATATGAAAACGGCTTTATACAGGGATTATCCTGATGTCTTCTGAAGATTTTTAAGCGCTATTTCAACTTTTGCTTTTGCCCTTCTGAAATTATTTTTAACAACATTCATCCCGCGGACAATTATATTATTGCTAAGGTTACCAATGCTTCCTTCGTGAGTATGGTTAACTTTTGCGGGACGAATAAAATTTCCTGAAGCAATTTCCTCTCCAACCTTTTTATACGCTTCTCGGAATGGAATTCCTTTCTTCACTAACTCATTCACCGCATCCACGCTGAAAAGAAATTTATACTTGTCATCAGCAAGAATGTTGTCTTTCGCTTTTGCTTTTTCAAGCATAAAGGTTGTCATCGTAAGGCAATCATTCAGTTCAGCAAAAGCGGGAAAATAAATTTCTTTCAGAAGTTGAAAATCCCTGTGGTATCCCGAAGGAAGATTTTTTATTACGGCTGAAATCTGTTCTGGCAAAGTTTGCATTCGATTACACTTCGCTCGAATTAATTCAAACACATCGGGGTTTTTCTTGTGAGGCATGATGCTGGAGCCCGTAGTGAGTTCTTCAGGAAAAGAAATGAAATCAAAATTCTGGTTCATGAAGAGGCAAACATCTATAGATAGTTTTGAAAGCGTGGATGCGATATTTGCCAAAGAATAACTCACGAGTTTCTCAGTTTTGCCGCGCGTCATCTGCGCATACACCGAATTGTTATTAAGCCCGTCAAATCCCAAAAGTTTCGCGGTGAGATTTCTATTGATGGAAAGAGAAGAACCATATCCCGCACCTGAGCCAAGCGGATTTTTGTTAATGATTTGGTAAACTGAAAAAAGAAATTCCAAATCATCCTTTAAACTTTCTGCATAGGCGCCAAACCATAGCCCGAAGGAAGACGGCATCGCAATCTGTAAATGAGTATATCCGGGAAGGAGTTGATTCTTGTGCTTGTTGCTGAGAAAAATAAGCAAATCAAATAGTGCGCTTGTCGTTTCAGCGATTTTGAAAATTTCTTTTCTGGAAAAAAGTTTTATGTCCAGCAAAACCTGGTCATTGCGCGAGCGGGCAGTGTGAATTTTTTTTCCGACTTCTCCTAGTTTTTTCGTCAATAAGTATTCTACCTGAGAATGCACATCCTCTACTCCACTTTCAATAATAAATTTTCCCGACACGAATTTTTTAGAAATATTTTTTAGTTCAGCATGTAATTTTCTCCATTCGTTTTTCTTCAGCAATCCAACTTGTACGAGCATCTTAGCGTGAGCCATCGAGCCAAGAACATCATGCTCAGCCAAAAGCAAATCCAGTTCACGGTCTTTTCCGATGGTAAATTTCTCTACTTGTTTATTGACGGGTATTTTCTTTTGCCACAACTTCATCGTTTGCGAAATTACAAATCTAAATTCTCTAACAACTTGATATAAATTTTTATTCCATCTTCAATCTCCTTTAACCAGATAAATTCATCAGCCGTGTGCGAGCGTTCGGATTTTCCTGGCCCCATTTTCACCGCGGGAACTTTTAGCAAAGGCATATCGGAAGAAGTTGCAGAACCAAAAGTTTTAATTCCTAATTTCTTTGCTGTTTGCACCAGCAAATGGTTTTTGTCTATACCCGATGCCTGCAAACGGGTTGAGCGCGGAACAACTTCACTCTTCACATTTTTTCGAATGGTTTCAAGAGTTTCTTCATTCGTGTAAGTATCCGTAGTACGAACATCAACTGTAAACTTGCAACTATCGGGAATTACATTATGCTGTGAACCCGCATTAATGATTGTCGCAGTCATTTTTATTGGTCCGAGTGTTTCGGAAACTTTCGGAAATTTGAAAGAATGGAACCACTCAATATCTTTGATGGCATTTACGATGGCGTTCTCACCCACATCGCGCGCGGAATGTCCTGATTTGCCTTTTGCAATGCAGTCAACTACCATTAGGCCTTTTTCGGCAACGGCCATTTTCATTTCAGTAGGTTCCCCAACGATAGCGAAATCAATTTTTCCAAGGTCAGGTAAAATAGAAACAACTCCATTCTTACCTGAATTTTCTTCTTCTGCCGTCCCCGCTATGATAAAATTATATTTTAGATTTTTTTGAGAATAAAAATGCAGGAAAGTTCCTATAAGAGAAACGAGCGCTCCACCCGCGTCATTGCTTCCGAGTCCGAAAAGTTTTTCATCTTTCTCAATCGGCTGAAACGGATTCAGCGTCCAGCCAGCGTTTGGCTTTACCGTATCATGGTGTGAGTTGAGGAGAATGGTTGGTTTTGTAGAATCATAATTTTCATTCTTCGCCCAGACATTACTTCCTTTTCGGAATGTTTTAACTCCGTGCTTTTCAAAAAACTTTTCGATCGCGTCAGCAGTTTTACTTTCCTGCGTGCTGAATGACTCTATGGAAATAAGTTTCTTGAGAAGTTCCGTAGATGAATATGTTAGTTGTTCAATGGTCATCTACTTTTCCAATCTTGTTCCTGCTTTTTTATTTAATGTCGCTTTTTTCAAATCTTTCGCGTGACAAATCACAACTATTCTTACTCCTTGCTTTAGCGCATCAAATGCATTATTCAATTTTGGTATCATTCCTTGTGAAATTACTCCATCCCTCTTTAATTTTTCATGCTCTTTAGAATTAATTTTTTCAATCACTGAATTTTCATCATCTGCATTTTTCAAAACTCCTGATTTTTCAAAGCAGTAAATTAAATTTACTTCGTACAACTTTGACAGGGCTGATGCAACCGCAGAAGCAATCGTATCCGCATTCGTGTTGAGAATTTGTCCTTTGCCATCGTGCGTGAGCGGTGCGAGGACGGGAGATAATCCTGTATTTAGTAGAGAGAGAAATATTTGCGTCTCTACAAGTTCCACATCTCCAACAAACCCGTAGTCAACATCTTTCACAGGGCGTTTCTTTGCAAGAATACTATTTCCGTCAGCGCCCGTCAATCCGATGGCGTTACAGTTTCTGGATTGTAGTTGCGCGACAATATTTTTATTGATTAGCCCTCCGTAAACCATTTGCACAACGCGAAGAGTTGCTTCATCTGTAATTCTTCTTCCTTCAATCATTTTCGGTTCAATGCCAAGTTGTTTCCCGATTTCAGTCGCAATTTTTCCTCCTCCGTGAACAAGAATTTTATTTTCTGAGATGGAAGAAAAGTCATTCAGGAAAGATGATAATTGTTTCTCATCATCAATTATATCCCCTCCGATTTTTATGACGAAAAGTTTTTTCATTTCAGATTTTCAAGGATTTTTTTCAAAATAACCTGCGCGGAACAAATTCTGTTTTTTGCCTGCTGAAGAACAACCGAAGCATGACTGTCGAGCACTTCATCGGCAACCACTACATTTCTTCTCACAGGAAGACAGTGCATAAACTTTGCTTGGTTCGTCAGTGCCATTTTTTTATTTGTAATCATCCAGTTTTTATCCTGCGATAAATTTTTTCCATACTCTTTATAGGAAGACCAGTTTTTCGCATAGACAAAATCAGCATTCTTCAGCGCGTCATCCTGGTTGTAAATTATTTTTGCTCCTTTCGTAAACTTCTCATTCAACCCATATCCGTCAGGATGAGTTACTACAAAATCAAAATCGGTTTTCAGCATCCACTCTGAAAAAGAATTCGGAACTGCCTGTGGAAGAATTTTTGGATGAGGAGCCCAGGTTAAAACAACCTTAGGTTTTCGGTTTACAGTTTTCGGTTTACTGTTCCAAACTTCTGTAATTGTAATTAAATCAGCAAGTGATTGAAACGGATGAAGCGTTGCAGATTCCAAACTGATAACTGGAACTGCAGCAAATTGAATGAATTTATTCAGCACTTCATCGCTGTAATCTTCTTCTCTATTCAGAAATTTCGGAAATGCACGAACTCCAATGATGTCGCAATATTGCCCGATGACTGCGGACGCTTCTTTGATATGTTCAGCGGACGAGCCGTCCATCACCACACCTTCTTTCGTTTCAATGCTCCAACCTTCTTTATCAAGGTTCATCACGATGACGTCCATTCCGAGATTCTGCGCTGCACGCTGGGTGCTGAGCCGTGTGCGCAAACTTGGATTCAAAAAAATAAGTCCGAGCGTTTTATTTTTGCCAAGTTCTTTATCTGCGAAAGGATATTTTTTTACTATCAATGATTCAAGTATGAGTTTATCAATGTCTCCAGCGTCATTTACGGAAGTAAAATGTTTCATTGAGTGCTGAGAAATTATTTGACGAGATTTTTTTTCATCACGCTTGCAAATCCCTGTAGGAAAATATCCGCTTCATCTTTTGAAAGAGTTAGCGGTGGCAGAATACGGATGGTGTTTTTATTGGAAGAGGAACCCGTGAAAATTCTGTGGGTGAAAATCAATTCGTTTCGGATTTGCTCACAGGGAAATTCAAGTTCAATGCCAATCATTAGTCCTCGCCCACGAACTTCTTTTATACCACTCATCTTTTTTATGCTTGACATTAAGTACTCTCCAATCGCTTTAGCGTTCATCATTAATTTTTCATTCTTGATAACATCGAGCACAGCGATTCCGGCAACACAGGCAAGATGGTTCCCTCCGAAAGTTGTTCCAAGTAAATGATATTTTGCTGTAAACTTCGGACTGATGAGCATACCTCCAATGGGAAACCCGTTTCCCATCCCTTTCGCAGTGGTAATTAAATCAGGTTTTATTCCTGAGAACTGGTGAGAGAAAAATTTTCCGCTTCTTCCATAACCTGATTGCACTTCATCCAAGATTAAAACTGCATTGTATTTTTCACAAAACGATTTTGCTTTTTTTAAAAAATCATCCGATGGAATGTTTACTCCTCCCACTCCCTGCATTCCTTCAACAATCACAGCGCAAATAGTATCGTTCATTACATTTTCCAAAGCAGATTCATCATTCAGCGGAAGAAAAATTATCTTTTCATTTTCGTTTATGGGCGCAACAATAGATTTATTGTCAGTTGATGCAACAGCAAGTGAAGTTCTTCCGTGAAATGCTTTGCTGAAAGCAATAATTTTTTTTCTTCCGTTATAAAACGAAGCAAGTTTCAATGCGTTCTCATTCGCTTCTGCACCGCTGTTGCATAAAAACAAATTATAATCAGTATAATCCGAAAGCACTCCAAGTTTCTCGGCTAATTCATCCTGCAATGGAATTCGGAGAGAGTTGGAATAAAATCCAATCTTCTCCAATTGCTCTTGAATCTTTTTTACATAATGCGGATGGGAATGCCCTATGGAAATCACCGCGTGTCCCCCGTACAAATCCAAATACTTGTTTCCATTTTTATCCCAAAGCCAGCAACCGTTTGCTTTTACGGGCTCAACATCGAGGAGCGGATAGACATCAAATGTTTTCATTGTACGAATAATAAATAAATGCGAATTTACAAATTGATAGAATGTTTATTATTTGAATGCTATTTGTTCCGCATCGGCAGAAACTACGTTCGTATAAAATGTTTTGAGTTCCTTGTATTTCTCAACAGGTACATAATCATCTTTATAAATAATTTCTCGCGTTGCAATAATCTTATTCCCTTGCACTTTGTACTGAATGGAATAATCAGCGAGGAAGCAGGTAACCTTTTGCGATTTTGGCATTTCAGCCACCGTTTTTCCCTGCGGAATGACAATCGTCATCTTTTCAAATTCCCTGTCAGCAGACGTATAATCCCAGTATTCGATGGGAAGTTTTCTGGTATCGCTCGAGAGAAAATCAATTGACTCAATTCTGTCCGACCAGGGAATTTTGCAGATGGACATCCCTCCTATTTTCGCAAATACATCGCTCACGGTGAAATTGTAATTGTAATTCATAGTATCCGCAAGGGAGTCAAGATTTTTGAATTCGAGCAAAGTGAGTTTTATCTTAGCGGGGTAATCGCTGGAAATTGTTTCGAGCATTTCTTTTTCTCTATCCGCCTTGCTTAAATCCATAAAGGTCGCCTTTAGCCCTGGAATATAATTTCCAGTTCTCGCATTTTTCTTTTTCACATTCATATTTGCGCCATCGAAAGAAACATCCACTTCGCGAATGACCATGTTCTTCGGACGGTTAAGCGGATTAATTACAATGGGTAATTCAATTGCTTTATTCCCGAAAATATTTATTTCAAGCGCGAATGCTTTTTTTAAATCTTCGGGCATCACCGCAAACGGAATTTTATCTGAAGTAAGTTCGATAATATAATCCTTTCCATCTGCATTCACTTTCGCGATGCAATGATTGAAATCAATCGAGGGTAAAAGCATATCATTTTTTCCGTTGTTGCGTGTGTCAACCAACATAAGCGAAACAGGGATTCCTTCTTCATGGCACATAGCGGAAAAGAGAGTTGAAACATCTTTGCAATCCCCCAATTTTGTATTCAGCGTAGTGGTGGATTTCTGCGGAATGTGTCCGCTCTGGCGGAAAGAAACAGAACTGTAACGCACATTCTCCACTATGTATTTGTAAATTATTTTTGCTTTTTGTAATTGCGTGAAATTCTTTTTGCCAACGAACAATTCATCAAGCGCTTCTTTTACTTCGTAGTCGGCTTTTGCTTTTGTCTTAGACAAATCGGTGTACCAGTTTGAAACAAATTTCCAATCGGGAATGGAGGAGATAAATAGAATTTTTCCGACATCGGTAAGAGGAGGCATGTATGTTTCAGGCTTGATGCTCGGCTCATCTTTTGTTTCCCAAGTGAATAATGTAAAGTCTTCAATGTCTTTTTGAGATGGCTTAATATCAGAATTCAACATTTTATAATTAAACTTCAAATTTTTATTTACGAGCAAACTGTACTTTACCTTTTTCGATGGATAAAAACCAGACATATATTGCTTGTCCCAGAATTGTTTCGCCAAACTACCAGAATAATAATCCTGGATACGGTATGAAATATGAATTGCATCTCCTGGCTCAAGCGAAGTAAAGACAATGCTGTTATCATTTCTCTCTGCAGTAATTTTGCTTCCATTATTCTTCACTACTTCCGTTTTCTCTATGATTAATTTCTGAGAGTAATAGTTGTAATAAATTCCATATTCTTTCCACTCATCCACTCCATCCTTATTCAAAACTTTAATCACGATGGTTTCCTTTGATTCGGAAGCGCCATCTCCATAAACCACTTTCTGAATATCGTGCGAAAGAATGATGCTGTTATCGTCAGGAAAATCTTTTACTGAAGAAGAATTTTTTATCAGCGTATAAATATCCGTGCTGTCGAAATGAGTGAAGATGTCTTTTTTGTTTTCGAGATTACGAAGTTTCTCTCTCACCTTATAACTTGTCGGGCGGTAAACCAAACATTTTTTATACGCGCTCATTGCCTCCTCTTTTTTTCCAACCTGCTCATACGCCTGTCCGATGGATGCCCAATAATCACTGATGTATGGTGATTGTTTAATGCATTTTTGAAAACAGTCAATCGCTTTATCATACTGCTGAAGATTAAAATATTTCCCTCCCAGAGAATACACATAGCCGATGGCGAGCGGTTCATTATTTACCAGCATATCATAAATCTTCAGCGCCTTGTCCACTTTCGCTACATCAAAATAATTGCTGGCGAGATTCAGGTAAGCGGATTCAGAATAAAGTCCGCTTACATATTTTTCCCAGATGGCGATTGATTTTTTAGTGTCTTTAGTAACTGCTTTGTCAATGAGCGCTTTCATATTTACAAAGTTGTAACTGGTTGGAAATTTCTGATATGCCTGATTCACTAATTTTACCATCTCTTCTATCTGTTCTTTCTGCGCCAAAATTTTTATTCGGTTGTCGAGTAAATATTGAAGATTGGATTTATTCTCAGCGCCAAAAGTTTCTTCGATTTTATCCAGCAGTGATTTCGCTTCATCGTAATTTTCTTTTTCAAATGCTTCTTCCACCTGATAGGTAAGCGAGAAATAACTGTTCGGGTCGTGTTCTTTGAGCCATTCAATTTCTTTGCTGAGCAATGTTCTGTTTTTTGTTTTAAGAAAAAGCGTGAGGAACTGATAAGAGATGTAACTACTGTTTGGCACTTTTGCTCTTGCTTCTTTTAAGACCTTTCTCATTTCCTGCTTTTTTTCATTGCGGGAATATGCTTCAGCAAGCAAAATATAATTAACTATTTTGTTCGGTTCTTCTTTTATTTTTTTCTGAAAAAATTCTTCGTACGGGTTTGAAAGCATTTCGACTTTGTACGAAGTATCGCTCGTGCTGTATTGCTGAAAATCTTTTGAGTAAGTAATGTCAGAAAATAAATTTTCATTCAAATCAGAAATCCGCACGAGAAAATTACACGCGCCTATGCTTTCGCTCTCCCCAATCTGCAAAAGCAATTTGTTGTACCCCTTATTGAATTTCACTTTCATCAAATAAGTATCGAGGTCATTATTTGTCTCTTCGGAAAAAGAAGCAACCAATTTATCATTGAGCCAAACTTTCAGCGAGCCCGATGTTCCGATTCGTAACATCACATTGCGCTGTTCGGGAGAATTGATAAACGACTGCGCGAACATAATGGACTGTTCGTAATAAAAGAAATAGGAAAAATCCACCCACTGGTCTTTTCTTGCGCCCGCGACATCAAACCACTGAACTGGTGCGCCAACTTTATTCAGATAGGTTTCATTATAGTTTTTCGCGTGGATAGGCGCGTGGTCTTTGTCAAACCCGCTCGCGGAAATATTTTCAAATGTGCCAGCCACTTTCCATTCTCCAATGCTTTTCATTTGTTTGTAATAGCCATCTGCTTTTGAAAAATCTCTCATGCGTTCATAATGTTTTCCAAGAATATAAGATGTCATGGCTTTCAACATCAGATTTGCTTTAGGATTGATTAAAAGTTGCTGCAGAAATTTTACCTGCTCTGAATTTTTTTCTGAGTAATCAGAATTAAGGCATTGTGTAGTCCACAATGCGTAGGTATAGGGAAGCGGATTATCGGAAGTATTAAAAAAATTCATGAACTGGTTGAACGCTTCCTCTGCGTTATCATCTTCTTTCGCCAGCAATGAAAGTCCGAGATATGCTTCTGCTTTTGTATCAACAGATTTTACCGCTTCCAGAAAATATTTTTTCGCATCCTCTCTTTTGTTGTTAAAAAAATTATTCCATCCGTTTTGCAATGCTTCTTGTCCTGCGAACGCAAATAAAGAGAAGACAGTAAATATGATGAGTGGAAATATTTTTCTCATTAAAAGCATTTGTACGATTGACAAAATTATCAATACTGCGGTACGAAGCAAGAAAAAGCGGGGAGAAAATTTCTCGTCAGAAGGATGAGGGCTTAAGTTTTAAGCCGCTTGTTTCGTCAAGCCCAAACATCAGGTTCATGTTTTGCACGGCTTGCCCCGATGCACCCTTTGTGAGGTTATCTATCACACTTTGAATGAAAAGTTTATCACCGTGTTTTTCAAGATAGAGAATGCATTTGTTCGTGTTCACAACCTGTTTCACATCAGGAGTTTTTTCGGAAACCAAAACGAAAGGATGCGCCTTGTAATAACTTTTATAAATCTTTTTTGCTTCTTCAATGGATAATTTTGAATTGGTATAAACCGATGCGAGAATTCCTCTCGTAAAATTTCCCCTATATGGAATAAAATTAATGCATGAAGAAAAAATCTTTTGAAGTTGCTTTATACTTTGGGTTATTTCTGCCAGATGCTGATGCTGAAATGCTTTGTATACAGAAATATTATTATTTCTCCACGTGAAATGATTAGTTGCAGAAAGCGACTGACCTGCACCTGTTGAACCTGTAATAGCGCTGATATGCACTTCGTGATTCAAAAGTTTTTTATCCGCAAGCGGAAGCAATGCAAGTTGTATTGCTGTTGCGAAACATCCGGGGTTTGCAATACTGTTTGCTGATTTTATTTTTTCTCTATTTAATTCTGGTAAGCCATAAATAAACTTGCGACTTGTGACTTGCGACTTGTGATCTAACCTAAAATCCTGGCTCAAATCAATAGTATTAATCTTGTCACTGATTTTATTTTCGAAAAGAAATTTTACTGACTCTCCGTGACCAAGACACAAAAATAAAACATCTATTTTGTCAGAAAGCGAAGAAGAAAAATTCATTTCAGTTTCTCCGAGCAAATCGGTGTGGACATCGCTTAAAAGATTTCCTGCGTTGCTTTTGCTGTGCACAAAAATAATTTCAGCAGAAGGATGATTTAGCAAAATGCGGATGAGTTCTCCACCTGTGTAGCCAGCACCTCCTGCGATTCCGATTTTAATTTTACTCTTCATTGATGGCATGATAAATCATGGTCTGGTTGGAAATAATTTTTGAAAATCCTTTCACATCCTCCCCGCTCCACGCATTATTTATCTCACCATATTTTCCAAATTTAGATGACATCAAATCGTATTTTGAATTTATTCCGAGAATGCTGAAGCGATATGGAGAAAGCAAAACTTTTACCGTGCCAGTGACATTTTTCTGCGTGCTTTCCAAAAAAGTTTCTATGTTTCGCATCACGGGATCAAGAAATTGTCCTTCGTGGAGCATCATTCCGTACCAGTTTCCCATTTGTTCTTTCCAATAGGATTGCCACTTAGTGAGAACATGTTTTTCCAATGTCGAGTGCGCCTTAATGGTGATGAGTGGTGCTGCCGCTTCAAATCCAACTCTTCCTTTTATTCCTATAATAGTATCTCCAATGTGAATATCTCTTCCGATAGCAAATGGAGAAGCAATTTTCTGCACTTTCTGAATTGCTGAAACGGAATTAGAAAACTTTTTTCCGTTCACACTTTTCACTTCTCCTCTCTCAAAACCAATTTCAAGAATTTCTTCTTTTGTTTTTGAAAGTTGTGTTGGATATGCTTCTTCTGGAAGAGATTTATCAGAAGTCAACGTTTCTTTTCCTCCCACGCTCGTGCCCCACAAGCCCTTATTGATAGAGTAAAGCGCTTTTTCAAAATTTATTTTTACTGCGTGTTCTTTCAGGAAAGAAATTTCTTCTTCGCGCGATAATTTTATTTCACGAATAGGAGTGAGCACTTTTATTTCAGGAATGAGAATGTTGAAGATGATATCAAACCTCACCTGATCATTGCCTGCTCCTGTGCTTCCGTGCGCAATGAAGTCCGCTTTTATTTTTTTTGCTTGCTTAGCGATAGCAGTAGATTGAAAAACTCTTTCCGCACTCACAGAAAGCGGATATACTCCTCCGCGCAAAACATTTCCATAAATCAAAAAGCGAATGCACTGCTTGTAGTAATTATCTGTTTCATCCAGCGTATAATGCTTCTTCACACCAAGCGAGTATGCGTGTTTTTCTATCTGTTTTAATTCATCGGAAGAAAATCCTCCTGTGTTTACAATAGCAGTATGAACCTCCAGATTTTTTTCTTTGGAAAGATAAATCGCGCAGTAAGATGTATCCAGTCCTCCGCTGAAGGCAAGTAAAACTTTCTTTTTCATCTCAATAAATTATTATGAAACGGATTATCCGCCAGAATTTTCTCCGCGAAATTTTTTCAACAGAATATATTGTTTCATTCTCAGCCATCTTTCAAACTTTCCTATCTGTTTCCTGATGTCAAATTTTTTTTCTTCATGCTGGGCAGGATTGTAAAGCATTCCTGTACATAAACACATTTTGCGGTTGTTGCGCGTGAGAATGTCAACGTTCGGACAACTGTTGCATCCTTTCCAAAAATCATCATCCTGTGAAAGTTCAGAAAAAGTTACAGGGCGATATCCCAAATCAGAATTCATTTTCAAAACTGCCATGCTCGTGGTGATGCCGAAAATTTTTGCATCAGGGTACTTTTGTTTTGACAATTCAAAAATGGCTCCTTTCACATCTGAACCAAGTCCTTTATTTCTGAATTCAGGATTTACAATCAAACCAGAGTTCGCGACATATTTTCCGTGCGACCATGTTTCAATGTAACTGAAGCCCGCGAATCTTCCGTCACGATGTAAAGCGATAATGGCTTTTCCTTCACGCATTTTTTCTGTCACGTATTCTGGCGTGCGCTTGGCAATTCCTGTTCCGCGCTGTTTGGCGCTTTCCGCATATTGAATGCAGATTTCTTCCGCATATTGAAAATGTGAAGAGTCGGCTGGCTGAATGATAAATTCAGACGTTGCGATTTTTGTAGAAGCCATAGCGAACATGTTCTAAAATTTCAGGAAGCGAATATCAGAAGAAAAAGTTTAGAGGGAAACTTTTTTCGCAAGTTTTTTTCGCTCACAAAAACAAAATCAACTGCACCGAAACTCCAAGAAGAAATCCAATATACACCTGCGCGGGATTATGCGCGGAAAGTTTGAGACGGGAAAATGCCACAAATCCCGCTATGAGAAAAAGTGCTATGAGAACAAAATGAAGGTTGATTTGCAAACGGAAAGAAACTGCTATCATCATTCCGCAAAGCCCGCCAATACCCACCATGTGTGCAGAGATTTTCCAGAAAAGATTGACGAGAAGGACGCTCACTACCAGCAAAGTTGCGCCAAACATCAGCGCCTTAATCAGAACAGGAATGTCTGAATTCATCAGGAAATAAGATTCCGAGAAATAAAAAATTGCGGAAATCAGATAAGGAAATTTTCTTTCTTCCTTCGTTTGCATTTCTAAGGAAGAAATGAATTTCAACCTTAACAGAAGCAGCGCGCTGAGTAAAGGCAAAAGAAATGTAGCGGTGAAAGTGGCGGCATAAAGGAACAATTGCATCTCAGAAGATGGAAGCCATAAACCGATTTCATCCAAATTAAAAATAAGAAACAATCCGAAAACAGGCAATAATAGAGGGTGAAAGATGTAGGAAAGAATTTTGGAATAAATAGTTGACGTGCTCAAAGCAAAATCATTTCACTGCCGTGGCACTGCAAGCCAAGGAAGAATTGCTGGTGTCCTCCCTCGTATAAGAAAATGACATTTTGGATGGTGTGCTGAGTGAGCCGGTACCCTGAAAAATAAAGGGTCCTCCATCGGATGGGCTGGTTGCCGACTGCGGGGGAATTGTCATGTTTGTTCCGGAAGCAGTAGCGGTGATTGTAAATGATTCATGAAAATTTGTCAGCGTAAGGGTGTTGCCGGCAGCCGTCACCGCCATCGTGTAACCCCCGCAAGCACCGCTGCTCACAGTCCATGGTCCAATAAAATCTGTCTGAATAGGAGTAGAATTGATGTTATCACTTGTTTCATCTTTCTTGCAGGTGATGATGACGGATGAAATACCAAATAGTAGTACAAACATCCAGGTAATTTTTTTTGTCATGTGGATTTCTATTGTTAATGTGAACAATAATAAATGCGGGAATAAAGGTAGGATAAAATTTCAGTTTCCAAAATTTTAGAGGCGAATAAAAATTAGAGTTTTTTTCTCATCCTCGCCACAGGAATATCCAGCATTTCGCGGTATTTGGCAACTGTTCTCCGTGCGATGACGTAGCCCTGCTTGTGCAGGATTTGCATGAGGGCTTCATCGGTGAGGGGCTTGTGTTTGTCTTCTTCTTTAATGCTGTCTGAAATTATTTTTTTAACTTTCTTTGATGAAACCTCTTCTCCATCATCGTTGGTGAGCGCTTCGTTAAAAAGAGTTTTTAATAAAATTGTTCCGAAGTTTGTCTGAACATATTTCGTACTCGTTACGCGCGATACGGTTGAAATATCCAGATTCACCTTGTCTGAAATATCCTTCAGTATCATCCGCTTCAGCAAAAGTTCATCGCCCGTTAGGAAATATTCTTTCTGGTATTCCGCGATGCAATGCATAATGCTGTATAGCGTGTTCTGCCTTTCCTTTATGTTATTGATAAACGATTTCGCACCTTCAATTTTCTGTTTTACAAACTGGGTTGCCTCCTGCCCTGTTTTGTCTTTTCGCTTTGAATATTCATTCAGCATTTGATTGTAAACATTGCTTATACGAAGGTCGGGCGCATTACGGGAGTTGAGAGAAATTTCAAGTATGCCATTATTATTGACTAATATAAAATCGGGAATGATAGTAAGCATCGAGCGCTGCGAATCTTTGGTGGAACCGCCAGGACGGGGATTCAGTTTCAGGATTTCATCCAGCGCGGGTTTTATCTGGGCTTCGGTGAGTTCAAAATATTTTGCAATCTTGCTGTAATGTTTTTTTGAAAACTCCTCTATCTGCTCATTCACAATGCGCAATGCAAGGGCAAGAGTTTCCGTCCATTTTTTTCTTTCAATTTGCAAACGCAAACATTCTTGCAAGTCCTTCGCTCCAATTCCCACCGGCTCAAACTCATCTTTTATCATTTGAAGAACCGATTCAAGTTCCTCTTTTGTGGTTGTTATGTTTTGTGAAAACGCTATGTCATCTACCACAGAAGAAAGTTCCCTGCGCAAATAACCATCTTCATCAATGCAGCCGAGAAGATATTCTGCAATGACGCGTTCCTGTTCTGTCAACTCAAGATTCTCTATTTGATTAAAAAGTATTTCCTGAAAACTGACGGAAGAGGCCATCGGCATTTCCTTTTCTTCATCCTTGCCTTTGTTGTTTACCTGCAGTTTATAGTAGGCGATTTCATCGTCATCGTCTAAATAATCTTCGGGAGAGAATTCTTCCTTCGCTGCTTTTTCATCATCCGCCCCTTCCTCCATTTCTTCCTTTTCCTGTCTTTCTTCATCTGATAAATCATCCTCTTCTTTTTCTTCCTTGATTTCTTCTTCCGAACTGTCTTCAAGCGCAGGATTGATTTCCATTTCTTCTTTTATCCTCTGCTCCAGCGAAGTAATAGGCAATTGCAGCAGTTTCATCAACTGAATTTGCGCAGGAGAAAGTTTCTGCAGGAGTTTTTGCTGGAAGGTTTGTCTTAACATCGTTCTGCAAATTAAAACTCAGCATTCTTTGGAGTACGGGGAAATGGAATTACATCTCGCACATTTGACATTCCTGTTACAAAAAGCACTAATCGTTCCAATCCTAATCCAAATCCCGCGTGTGGACAGGTTCCGAATTTTCTCAGTTCAAGATACCACCACAATGTTTCTTCTTTTATTTTCATTTCTTTTATTCTCGCCAGAAGTTTATCATAATTTTCTTCGCGTTGAGAGCCACCAATGATTTCTCCCACATATGGAAACAAAACATCCATTGCTCGTACCGTTTTACCGTCTTCGTTCTGTTTCATGTAAAATGCTTTTATCTCTCTCGGATACCCTGTAACGATGACTGGCACTTTAAAGTGTTCTACTAAAAAACTTTCGTGCTCGCGCTGTAAATCAATTCCCCATTTCACAGGAAATTCAAATTTAGTTCCAGACTTTTCAAGAATATCAATTCCTTCTGTATAAGTGATTCTTTTGAAAGAGGAATTCGACACCATATTCAAACGATTCAACAACTCTTTGTCATACATATTATTCAGGAAAGCCAAATCAGCAGCACAATTTTCCAATGCATATTTTACCAGATACTTCAACATCTCTTCTGCCAAATCCATATTGTCGTGAATATCACAGAAAGCCATTTCGGGTTCTATCATCCAGAATTCCGCGAGATGTCTTGGCGTGTTTGAATTCTCTGCGCGGAAAGTAGGACCAAACGTGTATATCTGCCCGATACCTGTAGCCGCTGCTTCTCCTTCAAGTTGTCCGGATACGGTGAGATTGGTTTCTTTTCCGAAAAAATCTTCTTCAAAATTTATTTTGCCGTCTTTCTTTGGAAGATTTTCCAAATTCAAATTTGTTACGTGGAACATTTCTCCTGCTCCTTCCGCATCTGAGCCCGTGATGATGGGAGAATTCAGATAGAAAAATCCTTTGTCGTTAAAAAATTTATGAATGCCGTAAGCAAGATGATGGCGCACCCGAAGCACAGCGCCAAATGTATTCGTGCGCGGGCGGAGGTGCGCTATTTCGCGGAGAAATTCGAGCGTATGTCCTTTCTTCTGAAGCGGATAACTTTCATCGGCCATACCAAACACTTCGATCTTTCTTGCCATTATCTCAGAAGTTTGTCCTTTACCCTGCGATTGAACCAATACTCCTGTAATGGCAACACAAGCTCCTGTGGAAATAGATTTCAGAAGTTCCGCATCAAAGTTGGCGACATCTACAACTGCCTGAATGTTATGAATGACGGAACCATCATTCACCGCAATAAAAGAAATGTTTTTACCATCACGCTTGGTTCTCACCCATCCCATCACCGTAACCTCTCCTTTGAAGTCTGTGCTTTTCAGCAGGTCAACAACTTTTGTCCTTTTCATAAAATATCAGAGATTTTCATCCGTCTATAATATTAATAGATAGTAGCAAAAATAAACTTTTGAAAGATATACCTATGTTCAATATAAAGATAAGGAAAGAAAAAATAGCAGGAACTTTATCTGAATGTGGGAAGTTACCTTAGTTTTGCTCCCCAATAATTCTCTATGAAAAAAATATTTTTTTCAATTTCTATCTCGTTAATTTCATTTCCCTCGTTTTCACAAATAGCAAGAGACACAGGGAAACATGTATTCTCTCTGAAACAATGCATTGACTATGCATTACAAAATCAGTACTTAATGAAGAATGCAGCACTCGATGAAATTATTGCAAGTGACAGAGTGAAAGAAGTGAGAGGAATTGGATTCCCTCAGATAAATACAAGCGTGCAACTTTCAAACAATGATCCTTTGCGAAGAATGTTTATAGTCGGAACAGGGTATCCCAGTTTTCTTACGGGCAATCAAACCATACCAGCAGGACAGGTTGTTGCAGCACCAAATTTTTTTCAGTTGAAAAGCAGTGGAGATGCGAGCATATCCATCAGCCAATTAATTTTCAGCAGTTCTTATATTGTAGGATTAAGGGCGACAAAAACATATAAGGAACTTTCCGCAAAAATAACCCAGCAGACAAAAATTCAGGTGATTGAATCTGTAACCAAAGCATATTACCTCATCTTAATTAATGAAGAACGTATTAAACTTTTCGATAAAAACATTGCGCGGCTTGATTCTTTGCTTTCTCAAACAAAAGCGATGAATAAAAATGGCTTCGTGGAAAAAATTGATGTGGACAGATTACAGGTTGCTTATAATAATCTGAAAACAGAAAAAGAAAAGTTCAGTAATCTATTCGAGTTAAGCAAATTGCTTTTAAAATATCAGATGTCTTTGCCGCTGGAAAGCGAATTGACATTAACAGAAAAAATCTCTGATTTTAAAGTAGAAAATAGTACACAGCAAAAAACTGATTACAAAAACAGGATAGAATATTCTCTGCTTGAATCTCAAAAAAAATTGCAGCAACTTGAGTTGAAAAATTATCAACTGGCTTTCCTGCCGCGCATTGCCGCTTTTGCAAATGCAGGAGAATTTTCTCAAAGCCCTGAATTTAATTATTTTACCAAAAACAATCTCTGGTATAATTACGGTTTGTACGGAATCACGATGAGCATTCCGATTTTTGACGGGCTTCAGAATTCCTATAAAACCCAGCAAACCAAATTAAAATTAAAGAAAATGGAAAACGATATATCCAATTTTGAACTAGCAGTTGATTTACAGATACAATCTTCAGAAATAAGTTTAAAAAATAATCTCGCCAGTTTGGAATCACAAAGTAAAAATACGGAACTCGCTGAAGAAATCGCAAGGGTGACAAAAATTAAATACGCGCAGGGTGTAGGTTCAAGTTTGGAAGTGGTTGCTGCTGAAACTTCTTTGCTCGAGGCACAGATAAATTATTACAATGCTTTGTATGATGCGCTGATTTCAAAAGTAGATTATGACAAAGCAAACGGAAACATTAAATAATTGAAAACTAATTTTATGAAACATATATTTTTTGCAGCATGTATCATTTCGATTCTTACTTCATGCGGAGGTGGCGGTGAAGAAACAAAATCCGAAGCAGGTAAAACCGATTCAACCGCGAATGATAAAATCAAAACAGTGGAAGTCACTCGCATAATCCCGCAACTATTCAATAGTTACATTGACATACAAGGGAAAGTAGATGCCGATGAAAATGTAACAGTCAATGCTGAAATGCCAGGCAAAGTTTCAAAAGTGAATGTTCATCTTGGAGATGCGGTGAATGCAGGACAAGTGCTTGCTGAACTTGACTCGAAAGTAATTCAACAGGGAATTGCTGAATTGCAAGGCGGACTTGACCTTGCAAATACGATGTATGAAAAACAAAAAAGTTTGTGGGATCAGAAAATAGGCACAGAAGTTCAGTTTCTTACAGCGAAAAATCAAAAAGAATCACTAGAGAAAAAAATGGCAACATTGCAAGAGCAATTAAAACTGTCAAAAATTATTTCTCCGATCAACGGAATTGTAGATGCGGTTGACATCAAACTCGGACAGGCAACCATGCCTGGTCTTCCTGCCATCCGCGTAGTAAATATGGGCAGTTTGAAAGTGAAAGGAGAAGTGGGCGAATCCTATCTCGCGAAAGTGAAAAACGGAAATGATGTGATAATTATTCTGCCGGATATGCAGGATACGCTGAAAGCAAAAATTTCTTATGCGGCAAAAGTGATTTCTCCTTTAAACAGAACTTTTTTGGTGACCGTAAATCTTGACGGCAAAAAGGAATATTCCCCAAACATGGTGGCGATTATGAAAATTATTGATTACTCCAATCCGAAAGCGCTTGTAGTTCCTGTGAACGCAATTCAAAAAACAGGAGAGGGCGATTTTGTTTTTGTAGCAAACGGGAAAAATGCTAAGAAAGCACGAGTGAAAGTCGGAAAGATTTATAAAGGCAATGCAGAAATTATAGAAGGCCTGAAAGAAGGAGATGGTTTTATTTCGAAAGGTTACCAGGAATTAAATGAAGGGGAGGAAATTAAATTTTAACTGTCATTCCGAACGCACAGAGGAATGGCATACTGAAAAATATTTATGCAAGATTTAAATAAGGAATTCAAACCATCAACCTGGGCAATAAATAACCGCACAAGTATTTATGTGCTAACTGTGATTATCATTCTCGCGGGAATAATCATGTACAACAGTTTGCCGAAGGAAAGTTTCCCTGAAATAGTGCTTCCGAAAATTTTTGTGAGCACGGTTTATCCCGGTACTTCTCCATCGAATATGGAGAACCTGGTAACAAAGCCGATTGAGAAGCACGTAAAATCCATTTCAGGCGTAAAGAAAATCACGAGCAATTCCTATCAGGATTATTCTAACGTGATTATTGAGTTTACAACAGATGTTGACATTCCTGAAGCAAAACAAAAAGTGAAAGACGCGGTTGACCGCGCGAAACTTGACTTGCCTATTGATTTGCCAAAAGAACCAAATGTGATTGATGTCAATTTTTCTGAATTTCCGATTATGTTCGTAAATATTTCAGGTGACTTTGATCTGAACAAACTGAAAGAATATGCCGAGCAATTGAAAGACAGAATCGAGACGATGAAAGAAATCACGCGCGTGGATTTGATTGGAGCGCTTGACAGGGAAATACAGGTGAACGTGGATATGTACAAAATCCAGGCAGCACAGATTTCGCTCGGAGATATTGAACGTGCGATTGGTTACGATAACATGTCTATGTCAGGAGGAACTGCAAGAATGGAAGGACTTCAGCGCACCATCAATGTAAAAAAAGAATTCAAATCAGTGGACGAACTGAAAAACTTAATCGTAAAATCTCCGCATGGTGCTTCTATTTATTTGAAAGATTTAGCAGATGTAAAAGATTCCTTCAGGGAACAGGAAAGTTTCGCGCGACTAGGGGGAAAAAATGTGATTACACTTTCAGTGGTGAAGCGCTCAGGATTCAATTTGATTGAAGCATCTGACCAGATTCGCGACATAGTAAAAGATATGTCCGAAAACATTTTCCCGAAGGATTTAAAAATTGTTCTCACGGGCGATCAATCTGAACAAACGCGCATCACGCTTCACGATTTGATAAATACGATTGTGATTGGATTTATTCTCGTCACAATCATATTGATGTTTTTCATGGGGGCGACTAACGCGATTTTCGTTGCCATGTCAGTTCCGCTCTCTATGTTTCTTGCATTTCTCATTATGCCCAGTATCGGCTTCACCATGAATATGATTGTGCTTTTCGGGCTTCTTCTCGCTTTGGGAATTGTAGTGGACGATGCCATTGTGGTAATTGAAAACACGCACCGCATTTTTAACAACGGTAAAAAAAATATTTTCGAGGCGGCTAAAATGGCTGCAGGAGAAGTTTTTCTTCCCGTACTTTCAGGAACACTGACAACCCTTGCGCCATTTGTTCCACTTGCTTTCTGGGAAGGTACGATTGGAGAATTCATGTTTTATCTGCCAATAACACTCATCATCACGCTCACAGCCTCATTGGTGGTGGCGTATATTATCAATCCTGTTTTCGCTGTGAGTTTTATGAAACCTCACGATGATTCTCAGAAAAAATCCAAGTGGACAAAAGGATTAAAAGTGTTCTCTATTATCTGCGTTGCGTTGGCATTATTGTGTTACCTCGTAGGCGGATTCGGCTTCGGGAATTTCATTCTGACGATTGTGCTGATACGCTTCCTTTACATTTTTGTATTGGAGGGATGGGTGAAAAAATTCCAAACGAAAACATGGCCTGCGTTTGCCGAGAGATACAAAAGATTTCTTTCTCTCGCTCTCAATTATCCGAAAACAACGATGCTTCTCACTGTTGCGCTTTTTATTTTCTCTTTTATATTAAATGGGCTTCTCGGAAAAACTCCCGTATTCTTTCCAAACGGTGACCCTAATTTCGCTTACGTATATGTTTCCCTTCCTGTAGGAACGCATCCTGCTGAAACCAACGAGATGATGAAAGAAGTGGAGAAACGCGTGAACAAAGTTTTGTCTCCCGATGGAAAAGAAAATCCGATGGTCTCTTCTGTGATTACGAATGTTACGATAAATGTTACTGACCCTTCAGATGAAGATCAGGGGCAATACCCGAACCGCGGAAAAGTACAGGTGTCATTTGTTCCGTATGCGGAACGCGGAGGAAAATCCACGACTGAAGTGTTAGGAAAAATCCGTGATGCGGTGCAGGGAATTGCGGGCGCGGAAATTTCTGTAGCCCAGGAACAGGCAGGTCCGCCTCAGCCAAAACCAATCACCGTTGAAATTCGTGGCGATGATTTAAAACTCATGTCTGCAACCACAAAAAAAGTAAAACGCTATCTCGACAGTTTAAAAATCACTGGCGTGGAAGAATTGAAATCTGATTTCCAGGATAGCAAACCTGAAATTGTTTTTGACATTGACCGCGAACGCGCCAACCGCGAAGGGATTTCAATGGGACAGATTGGTTCTGAAATCCGAAAGGCGGTTTTTGGTTTGGACAGAACTTCCAAATTCCGCGATGGAGACGATGAATATCCGATTCAGGTACGATTCAAAGAAGAACAGCGCAATAATATTGATGGGTTGAAAAACACTACTATCGTTTACCGCGACATGGCGATGAATGGAATGGTGCGTCAGGTTCCTATTTCTTCTTTCGCGGATATTCGCTATGAAAATACGTATGGAGGAATAAAAAGAAAAAATCAAACACGCGTAATCACACTTTCGTCAAATGTAATTGGGGATATTAACCCTAACGATGTAGCGCTTGCCGTGCAGGAAAAACTGGCAGGGTTCAAAGCGCCTGGAGGCGTTGCGGTGGAATTAGTAGGTTCACAAGAAGAGCAGATGGAAGCAATGATGTTTTTGATGTCGTCATTGTTTATCTCAATCGGCCTCATCATTATTATTCTTGTCGCGCAGTTTAATTCAGTGGGCAAGCCGCTTATCATTCTTACAGAAATTTTATTCAGCATTATCGGTGTTCTTCTCGGACTGGCGATTTTCCAGATGGAATCTTCCATTGTGATGACAGGAATAGGAATTGTGGCGCTCGCAGGAATCGTAGTTCGGAACGGAATTCTACTTGTTGAATTTACCGACTTGCTGCGCTCTCAGGGAATGCCTCTTCGCGAAGCGATTATCGAAGCAGGAAAAACTAGAATGACTCCTGTAATACTCACTGCAGCGGCAACTATCCTTGGATTAATTCCTCTTGCCGTAGGATTGAACATAGATTTCATAACGCTCTTCACAGAATTAAATCCGCATTTATTTTTTGGTGGAGACAGCGTTGCTTTTTGGGGACATCTTTCATGGACAATGATTTTCGGATTGGGATTCGCAACTTTCCTGACGCTGATTCTTGTTCCTGTAATGTATTTGCTGGGATACAATATCAAGTGGAAAGTGCTGGGATGGTTTAAGTAGAAGATTTCCTACTTTTACTTCGTGAACACAGTTGAGATAAAAAATCTTTCCAAAAAATACGGGGAACTTTCCGCCCTTAAGAATGTCAATCTCGATGTTCCCGAAGGAACTATTTATGGTTTGGTTGGACCGAATGGTGCAGGAAAAACAACGTTAATAAAAGCGCTGGTGGGCGCACTGAAACCAACGGAAGGAAATACAAAAGTCCTTGGGCTTGACCCGCTCAAAGACAAATGGAAACTCCGAAGGCAGATTGGCTATATGCCCCAGTCGCCTGCTTTGTATGACGATATCTCCGCGCGTGATAACATTATGTTCTTCGGCAAAGCACAAAATGTTCCTGACTTAAAAAAGAAAACAGATGACATACTTTCATTCGCTGAATTAACTTCACGCGCAAATGATAAAGTCGGAACTTTTTCAGGAGGAATGAAAAAACGAGTTTCTCTTTGCTGTGCACTTGTGCACGATCCCAAAATTCTGTTTCTCGATGAGCCCACTGCGGCAGTGGATCCGCATCTGAAAATGCAATCGTGGATTTTATTTCGCCAACTGGCTGAAAGAGGTATTACGATTTTTGTCAGCACACACTTAATGGACGAAGCCCTGCTCTGCGACAAAGTGACCATTCTCCGCAACGGAGAAATTCTTGCGGTTGATACTCCTCAGAAAATTTTAGAGCGAGGCAAAACTAAAATGAAAATCCTTACGAACGGAGAAGAAAAATTTTCGGTGATTGATTCTACTCCGCAGAGTTTAGCAAGTGAATTGAAAAAGTTCGGGCTTGAAAAAAATGTTTCCTCCATTGAACTTCGCTCAGACAACATCGAGGATATTATTCTTGCCATTGTGCGTGAAAAATCGAAAGAGGAAAAACAATGAATACATTCATCATAGCAGGAAGAGTTTTAAGTCAATTGAAAGGCGACAAGCGCTTTCTTGTCCTTTCAATCATCGCACCGCTTATCATTATATATTTTTTAAAATTATTATTTGACACCTTTCCCGCCAATCCTTTTGTTTCTTACACCAGTTTTACAATTCCTATCAGCGCGTTTATTGTACACTTTCTCAGTTTTATTTTGTGTGCAATACTGCTGGTGCAAGAAAGAACACGCGGAACTTTAGAGAGAATGATGATCGGAGGATTTTCAAAAATGTCCATCATCGGAGGATACACGCTCGGATATTTTGGCCTCGCCACTGTGCAGGCAATCGCTGTGCTCTTTGAATCCATCTGGCTTTTTGAATTAGATTACGAAACAAAAACAGTTGTGATTCTTTTCATTGTTATCTGGCTCCTTGCCATTGTTTCGGTGATGCTTGGGATTTTCGTTTCCACTTTCGCGAAGCACGAAGGGCACGTGTTTCCGTTCATTCCGCTGATTATTCTCCCTTCTGTTTTTCTCACAGGTTTAATCGTTGACCCTGCGGGTCTGCCGAAGTGGGCAGAGATAATCGGAAAGTGCCTTCCGCTTCATTACGCAGTGAATATCATCCACGAAATCATCAAACCAGAATACGATGTAAGCGCCACCTATGCTGATTTCGGATTTCTTCTCGGGTATGTTTTTGCTTTGCTGTTTCTTGCATCACTCACGCTGAAGGAAACGGAATAAATTCATCCATAATTTCCTAACTTTTCATTGTTGATTTTCGCTTAGCGGGTCTTTACGCATTTGACTGATAATTCCTATTTTTGATTCCATCAGATTATGAAACGGCTTCTCTCAATACTTTTTCTTTTTCTTTTTCTTGGAAAAATTTCTTTTTCGCAGATAACTTTTCCCAAGGATACCTTCGATTATTTTGAGATGTCGCTGGAACAACTTATAAAGATGAAGGCGCATGGGGTTCCTTCTGAATTAGAAGAACTCATCAACTCATTAATTCTTGCCGCATCAAAACGCCCGCTCACTGCAAGAGAATCACCCGGCATCGTTACTTTAATTACACAGGAGGAAATCCGAAACTCTGGTGCGCGGGATTTAATTGATGTGCTTCGCCTCGTACCAGGAATTGATTTCGGAGTGGATGTGGAAGGAGTAGTCGGCATCGGCACGCGCGGATTATGGGCGCACGAAGGAAAAATGCTTCTGCTCGTGGATGGACAGGAAATGAATGATTTGCTTTTTGCTACCAATCAATTCGGAAATCATTTTGCTATTGATCAAATTAAAAAGGTGGAAGTGATTCGCGGACCCGGTTCTGCGATTTATGGCGGCTTTGCGGAATACGGTGTCCTCAATATCATCACTAAAAGTGCAAGCGACCTGTCGGGAATTTCTCTTACCGGAACAGGCGGGCAAATGGAAGGTGCAATGGGCAGAAGAAACTTTAATCTCTCCGCGGGAAGAATTAAAAAAGATTTCGAATTCACGCTGGGATTATTTCTCGGAAGCGCCAACCGCAGCGACCAGAATTATACGGATATATATGACACCACGTACAACATGGCGGGTAATTCGGATTTGAATTCTACACAGGTAAACGTGGGATTAGTTTACAAAGGATTCAGTTTTCGGGAGATCATGGATTTGTATCAAATGACGGTGCGCGATGCGTATGATGTAAGTAAACCAATGGCATATCCGCTCGGCTTCAAATCTCAATTCACCGAACTAAAATATTCAGCGATACTCGGCAAGAAAAAAAATCTGACCATTACTCCGAAATTTAACATCAAAAGTCAAACGCCCTGGCAAACCATTTCTGATTTTGATACGATTGTAGAGGACTACAGCAAAGCGGTGCAGCGTTATACGGGAAATCTCACCGCGTCATACAATCTCACACGAAAAATAAATTTTGTCGCTGGGGCAGAAGCATACCTTGATAAGGCGCAGGATAATAGCAATGACACCAGTGTATTTTCAAATGGAGAAAAACAGGTGCAATATCTAAATCAGGCATATTTTTTACAAGCGCTGGCAAAAACACGGTTTATAAATTTTATCGCGGGGGCACGTTATGATATTCACAGTGATTACGGCTCCGCGTTTGTTCCGAGAATTGGTCTGACAAAAAAATTCAAAAAAATTCATTTCAAATTACTTTACAGCAACGCATTTCGGGCGCCATCCATAGAAAATATCAATCTGCAGGATTCCAGTGGAATGAACCCTGAACTGACACGGGTGCTGGAATTTGAAATGGGCTACCAACTCACACGCAAATCAATTTTCACAATAAATCTTTTTGACATCACCACCACCGACCCAATTGTTTATTTCTATGATGATTCCCTGCAAACTGACAATTATATGAATTCAGGCGGTGCCGGAAGCAAAGGCGTGGAAGTAGAATACCGAATCCGCGATAAGTGGGGGTATGTTATTGCGAACTATTCTTTTTATTCTGCCGAAGGAAAAGAAAAAATTACTGACTATGAAGTGCCGGAAAACACTTCCATGCTTCTCGCTTTTCCGACTCACAAAGCAAACCTCAGCGCGTGGTTCAAAGTCGGAAAATACTTTGGCATCAGCCCAACACTTTCTTATGTAGGAGAACGCTATGGATATACAAGTATTGACAGCACGGAAACTTCCGTGATTGAAAAATTTGAGCCCGTTATTCTCGCAAACTTATTTGTAAACGCAAGCAATTTTGGCGTAAAAGGATTAACGATTGGCGTAGGGTGTTATGATATTCTTGATTCAAAATACAAATTCATTCAGCCGTATAATGGCTACCATGCTCCGTTGCCCGGACCATCACGGGAATTTTTAGTGAGGATTATTTACGAAGTTAAATCCCAGAAAAAGAAAAGAGGTAAATGAACAAACTGGTAAAATATTGCATTGCTTTTGGATTTTTCCTGATGATTTTCATAGGGAAAACCGAAAAGGTATTTTCCCAGGAGAAGGATTACAAGGTATACACGCTTTTCCTTTATAACTTCATGAAATATGTTGAATGGCCTGACGCGACAGGAGATTTTGTGATTGGAGTGGTGGGAGATTCCCCCATCAAACAGGAATTGATGATTCTTTCTGAAACCAAAAAAGCGAAAGGCAGAAAAATTGTAGTGCAGATTATTAATACCCCTGAAGATGCTCTTGCATGCAGCATGATTTTCATTCCCTCTTCAAAAAGCGATCAACTCAAACCAATTGTTGAAAAAATAAAAGGTAAACCCGTGCTGATAGTTGCCGAACGCGAAGGGCTCGCCAAAAAAGGTGCCGCCATCAGTTTTGCAGTGAATGATGAGGATGTGCTGCAGTTCGACTTTAATAAATCCGTGCTCGAATCCCAAAGTTTGAAAATTGCCAACCTACTGGTGCAATTGGGAGAATTGGTGGGATACTTTATTTTCCCGATTTAAATATTCATAGGAACCAGAAAAGTAAATTCACTTTTCCCATTCAGGAACTGATAATGAAAAGACGCGTCCAGTTGTTCAGATAATATTTTTACAAGATGTAATCCTAAAGATGAAGCAGGAAGATTATTAAAGTCAGCGGAAAAGCCGGGTCCGTCATCGTAAACCGAGAGATGCAGGAAGTTATTTTCAAAATGACCGCTGATTCCCATTGTACCATTTCTGCCGTCCTGAAATGCGTGTTTGAGGGAATTAGATAAAAGTTCATTCATAATCAAAGCAAGCGGCACGCCTTTATTGATGTTTATAGAAATGTCCTGCATCTCTATCAGGCAATCAATTTTTTCTTTTTGTCTTTTATAGGTGCTTAACAAAGAGGAGGAAAGTTCTTTAAGATATTTTTCAAAATTAATATTCTCTGAATCATTAACGCTGTACAATGTTCGGTGAATCATGGCAATGGAATGAATTCGATTCTGCGTATCCTGTAAACTTTCTCTTGCTGATACATCTGTAACCGATTCTTTCTGAAGATTAATTAAGCCTGAAAGAATGGCAAGATTATTTTTAACGCGGTGATGAAGTTCGGCAAAGAGAATATTTTTCTGGTTGAGTTCGGACTGCAATTTTCTGTTGATGGCTGCAATCTGCATGCTGCCCTCGGAAAGAAGAACATTTTTCCGCCCGAGTTTAATGGTTAAATAAATAATAACAATGAACAGCGCCAGCAGGATGGCAAGCAGCAAGAGAATGAAATTCCGTTGAGTGGTGGTTTTTTCTGTCTCCCTCTTTGCAAGAACAGTTTCTTCCTCCTGCTGTTTAAGCATCTGCTCTTTTTGCTGTGTTGCATATTTTACAACAACGTCCTGAAATTCTTTGCTGTTTATTTTAGATTCGGTATTGATGCGGTATCCTATATATTTTTTATAGTACACTACTGCGCTGTCAGGGTTTTTGAGAGTTTCAAAATTCGCAGCCACCTGCAAGGAAATATCAGAGGTAACTTCATCCCAATGATTAGTTTCTGATATTGCAAGAATGTCTTTCAGCAGGTGATTGGATTGAACGTACTGCTTATTATTCCCGTATTCCCTCGAAATATTTCTCCATGCCCATATATAGTATCTTTTAAAATTCAGTTTCTTCCATATCGCTTCCGCCTTAAAATAATACTGCAGGGGTTTATCGGGTTCTTTAATATTCTTATGGTTGCCGTAGTAATATCCCAGTTCATTATAGGAAGTCGCCTGCTGGTGAAGATTGCCCGATGCCTCGCTTATCTTCAAACTGTTCAGGGAATATTTCTCTGCAGTTTCAGCGCTGCCAAACTCATGCTCAATGGCGGCTTTGCGGTGGTAAAGTTCAGCAAGATCATCGTCCTTGAGCGGGCTGATGTTGTCAATGTTAAAAGCGCGGTCAATAAAAATAAACGCGCTTGCCTTATCCCCCATTGCCCTTGCGTGCTCTGCCAGATTAATATTAAGCATGGCCTGCCATCGCATCGAGTTGATGGATCCTGCAATATTCATCGCTTTCATCAGATAATCGAATGACCTGTCATACTGCGAAATGACTTTTAACGCGTTTCCTTTTTCAGAATAAACTTCCATTAGTTTGATCGAATCTTTTGCGCGGAGGAAAAAATTTTCTACCGAAGTGTAATACACGATACTGCTGTCAATATGCCCCAGCCAGAAAATACATTGCCCAAAATAAAATTTTCCGTAGTAAAAAGCCGATGAATCACCTGCTTCCCTAATTGCTTTCTCGGAAAAATAAAATGCCGAATCCGAATCGCGGAACATATGATAAGATGCTTTTTGAATGCTGCTCTTGCCCTGACTGAAGCACGAAAGCGCTGTTATGAAACAAAAAAGGAAAGAATAAATTTTGGGCATTAAGCAGGTTTTGCAGAGACAATGGTACAAAAAAGATGCGATTGAGATTCTTGCGAGGTGGTTTTTTATCTCTTCACTATTTTTTCCTGCCCGCTTTATATTGTAACAGTTATTGCGTAAGTTTGTACATTGAATTTTTCAGATGAAAAAGATTCTTCTACCCTTTATTGTCACGCTGAGCGTTGTCAAAACGTCTTCTGCCCAAAATCCGGGCGATTCCATATTTAATTCTTCCATCATTCACGACATCAATATCACATTCACTCAGCCAAACTGGTGGGATTCGCTGATGTATTACAAACAGTATCCGGATTCGTTCAACCTCGGTACGCAAAGCATGATGGGAAATGTAATCATTGACGGAACGCTGGTAGATTCTGTTGGAGTGAAACTGAAAGGCAATTCAAGTTTCGGATTTCCGGGGCAGAAGAAACCCATCAAGTTAGAGTTCAACGAATATGTTTCCGGACAAAAATATGACGGGCTGAAAACTCTCAACCTGAACAACAACATGCTTGACCCGACCATGATGCGGGAAAAACTCGCGCTTGATTTCCTGAATAAAAAAGGATTGGCTGCACCGCGATGCACTTATGCGAGAGTTTCTTACAACGGGCAGTATGTGGGATTGTATAAACTCGTAGAAGCGATTGATAAAACATTTTTGAAAACGTATTTCGGAAATAACGGAGGAAATCTTTTCAAAGGAGATCCGCAGGGAAGTTTGAATTGGATTGATAACAACCCTGCAAGTTATTATCCTTTTTATGAATTGCACACCAATGAACTGGCAAATAACTGGAGCGACTTGGTGAATTTCATAGATAATATTAATAACACACCTCCGCCTGATTTTTATGACACGCTGGAAACCAACCTGAACACAACACCTATGATTCAGCAATGGGCGGCACGAAATCTTTTTGCCGACCTCGATGCCTACTTTCACGCACCTCATAACTATTATGTGTATCACGACTCCACAATAAATAAATTTGAATGGTGTACTTGGGATGTGAGCGTATCGTTTGGGTTTTATCCGTTTTGGTTCGGAGATTCAACAGAGAAGGTGAGCATATTGGATGCAAACAGCATACTGACACAACGGATGCTTTCTGACACGGTTTACAAAACAACTTATCTGAATACAATTTGTGATTATTTAGATTACTTTGACACAACCGTGATGTCTCCTGTCATTGACAGCATTGCAAACAGAATTTATCCTGACTTTGTAGCAGAGCCGGATTCTAACCAGATGTTTCCTGAACAAATGTTTTACGCGGCAATAGATACATTCTCTCTCAACACTCCTATGGGCGTTATTCCCGGATTGAAAAAGTTTATCACGAACCGCAGGGCGAATGTCATAAATGAACTTGCCTCTCTCCCATTCACCTGCACGAATGGAGTAAATGATTTTTCAGATTCTGATTTTGATGTGCTGATTTATCCTAATCCTTCAAACAGTATCTTCAAAATAAAAATAGAAAATGGACAATTCCCAATTGACAATTATCAATTATCGATTTATAATGTGCTGGGAGAAAAAATATATTCTCCTAAATTAAATTTCTCAGAAACACAAATTGATTTGAGTAGAGAGTCAAGTGGAATTTATTTTCTGCAAATAAAAACCAAGCAAGGAATTGCAAGGAAGAAAATTGTTATTAGTAAATAGGTAATTGGTTTTCCTAATTACCCAATCCGCTAATCTACCAATTACCTATTCCCCCACTTTAACTCTTATTCCCTCGCTGTGGCTTGTAAACTCAGGCGCGTACATGCATTGTATGGTTGTAATACCGTTTGAGAAATCACCGCTGTGAGAAACCACCAGCGGGTATTCAAACACGTAGGTTCCTTTGTTGAGATGCGAGAAAAAGAAATTGGTTGCCGCATCGCGGGTGCTTTCGTAATAGCCCAGCCCGTCCTGGTATTTATACTGCGAGAAAACATTCACGGGCTCAAAACCCGAGGCGCGCATGTCTTTCATGTGCACGTATTCCATATCTCGGTCCACGCGCAGTTCAATGCGCGCTTTCAGTTTGTCGCCCGGTTTCAGTTTTGTGTTTTCGGTTATCGGTTCAAGCACGGGACCTGATGCGGTGTTCTTTTGTATGAAAAGTTTTTTTACAAGTTGTAGCGGTGTTTTATGCGGAGTGATCTTGTCTAACTGTTCAAAATACTGCCAGTACACCGCGCCCCAGGAAACGCCTTCGTCTTTTTTGCTCACGGTCACATTTCCCATCTGCGGTTTGATGTCGCTTCCGCTCCACGATGTTTTGAAATAACCAGTCCCCGCCTCCACTTTCACATCGGGCATGTTTTTAGGATCTATTTTCATGCCGCCTAAAGAAATTTCCACGTTGCTTTCTGTAGCAAGCCAATCGGTTCCCCTTAAGAGCAATGCATACACTGCTTCAGTAGTTGCTTTGGTGGATTCCCAATTTTGTGTTTGCTTTGATTTCAACAGCCATACTTTTAAATCATCCACCGCTTTTTTATCGCCCGCCACTTCGTCAAACGCTTCTATTAATAAGGACTGGCATTCGATAGGCGCTTCGTACCAGTAAAATCCTTCGTAGTTTTCTTTCCAGTACATTCCCATTTCTTCGCTCACGAGCGCGTTCTCTTTTAATGATTTCATAATATCCGCAGGAACTTTTTTATCTCCGTAGCGATGCAAGCCGAGCGCAATCATTCCGTTCATGTACCTGCCCTTGCCGAGCCAGTATTTCTGCGCCTGCCCTTTGTAATAATCAAACGCTTTCTGATTATTTCCGGACACAGAAATATCTTTGAAATAACTTCTCGCATAGAGATATTGTATCTGAGAGTATGACAAATGATCTTTGTCAATGTTTGCTTTATCGTGTTTCAAAATCCATTCGTAATCTTCACGAATGCGGTTATCTAAATAACGTACACCGTTCTTCACCATGTTCCAGGTCTGGTTATCACTGCGGATTTTTGTCACACCGAGATGATCCAAATGTCCCATGCCGGTGATGATGTGCTGCGTGATGTAGCGGTCATCTTCCATTCCTTCGAACCAGGGCCAGCCGCCATTACTCACTTGCATCTTCTGAAGTTTCTTTATCGCTGCTTCAAGTTCATTACCCATTCTGTTCAGGTCGAACAAAAGCGCTACGCGTTTTTTTCTTTCCGATTCATCTTTCGCATCCAGCACCCAGGGAGTTTCTTCGAGCATCAGAGATTTTAATTCCTGATTCTTCTGAAGATTGGATAAGAACGCTTCGGGACTGCTCGACTTCCATGAATCAAACACGGCTTTTATTTTCGGAGAAGAGTTGGCGATGTGCGAAGCAATGGAGTTTGCATAGAATCTTGAAAATGTTTGCTCCGCGCATTCATACGGATACTCCATTATATAAGGAAGCGACTGCACCGCGTACCATGCCGGGTTTGCGGAAAATTCCAAAGTGAGTTTATGATTGCGCAGCGTGGTTGAACCGTTGTTCTGCGAAATGAATTTCTCGAACTTGAAAGTTTTGGTTTGCTTACTGCGAATTGGAAGAGGCAATGATTCGGTCACAAGCATTCTGTTGGTGAGAACCGGCACTGCGGATTCTTCTCCATCAGTGAAGTTGCCTGCTTTTGCGACAACCTTGCAGGTGATAGCACCAATGCCTTCCGGAATTACCAGATCCCATTCGAGCGGGGCGCTTTGTCCTTTCTTTGCAGAAAATTCTCTTGTGCCGATGGTTTCAAACTTTCCATGAAGGGCTGGCATAATTTTCCAGGTGATTTCTTTCATCGTGATCGCATCGTACAAAATCAATTCTGCTTTTCCGTTCATATCGGCAGCAGAAAGATTATCAACCTTTGCGGTGAAAGTGATATGATCATTCTCGCGGAAAAATCTCGGCATGTGTGGAGTCACCATCAACTCTTTCTGTGTCACCACTTCTTTTTCAATCTGCCCGTACTTCAGATCTTTTGTATGCGCCAGCCCCATCACTTTCCATTTGGTAAGCGATTCGGGAACGGTGAACTTGATAATCACATTTCCGTTTTCATCTGTCATCAGCGATGGATAGAAGAAAGCCGTCTCCGCTAAATTTTTTCTCGCGGTGATTTGCCCGAGCGATTGTGATTCGCCTTTGCCTTCGCTTTTTCCGGCTATGCTCATGAAAGCAACTGAATTATCATCTCCTGCTTTGTCTTTGTTCTTGGATTCTTTCATCTGTTCGCCAGCCATTAAGCCATTGCTCGTGCCTGTTGCCGGTGCGCTTTGTGAAACGGTTTTTGTAGTTACTTCATCGTACGCTTCTGTTTTTTTCTCTGATTCCTCCGATACTGACATATCCGCCATCACATGTCCATCTCCTTCATAATAACCATTGCGTGCGTACCTGTAATTTCCATATCCATAATTGTAATACCCAAACCAGTTCAACTTATCGTAATATTTATAAAGAAGTCCTGGATAAATATTCCACTCCTTTGAAAAAATATTTGACGTATTATTTTTCGCCACATAGTGAGTTTCCCAACTGCGTTGCGCATAATAGGTGTTGTAAATATTGAATGCCCAGTTGTTCGGTTTGAATGCATCCAGCGAAGCATCGTACATCGCTGCCACCATTTCAGAAGCAACCTTGTCACCTTTTTTGCTTTTGATTTTCAATTTCCATTCCTCTTTCTGTCCGGGAATTAATTTGCTTCGGAAAGTTTCGAACTGAATATCAAGTTCTTTGTTCGTATAAGGAACGGTGATGGTGCCGTCATGCGAATACGCTCTTCCGTTCTTCACGAAGGTGAGGTGGTACGCGAAATTCCCCCTGTGTTTTTCTTCAATCGGAATTTCGATCTTCTTCTGCTCGTTGTTCAGCGTGAGCCATTCTCTTTTCACGATTTCATTTTTGTGTTCTATCTCAAACAAAACTTTTGTGTCTGAAGATTTTGTGCCTATGAGGAATGATGCTTTTGTTCCGGGCTCACCGTCTGATTTCAGCGCGGTGTACCAGTCGTAATCATTCACAGGCACTTTTCTCTTCTCCGCCAGGCCCTGAATCATGAATTCATCTTCTTCCGGCTTGGAAACAGGGGGAGTAACATATACCGTAAAATATTTTACATCCTTCACTTCTTCACCGAATTTATCTTTCGTAGTCGCTTCCATCACATACGAACCAACTTGCCAGTTTACAATCGTGCTGAGCGAGAGTTCGTCCTTATCTTTTACCGTTTCAAAATCTCCCGTGAAAACCTGCGCTCCTTTTTCCAATTTGTAAGAATTGTCTTCGTCTGCGTACACATCATTCGGGAAAGCAGCGTAGTAATCATCTTTTGTCATCAAATGTTTGTCGGCTTGCTCCCATAATCTTTTTCTGAACAAACGAGTGGGTTCAACCTGTTTCCAGATTTTTACATTCACTTTCGCGGGTTCGAATTCTCCGTTCAGGTTGGTAGTGTTGATATTGAACCTCGGAACGGAATCTTTTGAAACATTTCCGCCAATGTTCACATCCATCTTCATCGCATTGTAACCAACCGAAACATAACTCTGATTGCTGTGCGTTTCTCCGGTAATGTCGGTGACATCCGAATAAATCGTGTAAGTATAAAGCGGAGAATATTTTTTTGAAATACTCAAATCAGGAATCGCTTTGAAGTTGATGACGAATCCGCCTGTATCATTCGTAGTGGTAATTCCATTCGTGATTTCCATCTGGGGAGAGGAAGGATAATATCCTCTGTACCAATACCAGTAATAAGGAAAGGTTGCATTACGGACAACTCTGTACTTTACTTCTGCACCGTCAATGTTCGCGCCTGCATACGACTGCGCTTTACCTTTTACTTCCACATTTCCGTTGAGTTTATAAACGCCTTTTATCGGTGGAGCAGTAACTTCAAACTTCGGGCGCTTGTAGTCTTCCACGGAAATATAAACGTACCCGTACGAATTGCCGAGGTGCATTTGTCCGTTCATTAAATTCTGCGGAAGAACAAAAGTTCCGTTGAAACTTCCATATTCATTGGTGGTAAGAGGAAGTGTTGCTACCTGCTGATAATTTACATCGTAGAGAATTACATTTTCAGTTCTGTTTGCGAGAATGCGCTGGGTATCTCCATCGCTTTCAATCATGATACCTTTGAAATAAATTGTTTGACCGGGACGGTAAATCGCGCGGTCAGTGAACATATACGTGTGCGGATAAAATTTCTTTTCCTGTTTGTAATATCTATACAGATAAATTCCGCTGTTGGAATAAAACTGGTCATCCCCGCTGGTGAATTCAACAAAATAATTTGAATACGAATCATCTTTAGTCGAAGGGATATGGAAGAATCCGTTTTCATCAGTAGTGAACGAATCTCCCTTCCGGTATTCGTATCTCCTCAATGTGTAATTGTATTTGTTGTACCAGAGTTGCGCGCTCACTCCTTTCAACGGATTGCCTTTTTCTCTATGGAAAACCGTGAGGTCATACCCGCCTTCTTCCGTTCTGCGCTGAACATAACTAAGATTGCTAACAAAACAATTTCCGTAAGCGATGCCATTCTTATTGTATGTAAAAGTTTTGTCTGAGCCGATAAGTATCACATAATGTCCGAGCGGAAGCGAATCCATTTTTATTTCCACCGAATGAGATTGATAATCGCCATCACCTGGCAAATCCAAACTCCATTCCTTCACAACTGCCTGCTTCAGGAATTTGTCAATGAGTTTTTCTCCGTAAAGATTCTCCACATCTTTCGTGAATTTATCTGCGCTTTGTTTTATGACACGCACATATACTTTATTAACGTTCGCATATTGAACCCTTGCACGGAACGCTTTGTTCGGAAGATTTCCTTCTTCCACATTAAACGTGATTGACTTTGCTTTGATGGTGGATTGAAGATATTTGCAATTGTTCGCTCCATAGGAATCAGGAAAACGTTTTATGGCTTCTTCGCATATCGCGAGCGCAATTTTCTTTTCCCACTTATTTTCATCCCCCGAAAGTGGTTTGTATTTTGCTCCCCTTGCATTGTACTCCTGCGCGATTTCATAGGCAACTTCAGTGGAAGCGGGGCTTGATAAAAATTTCTTTTCAAGATTCTGCAATGCCTGTAAATACAAGCTGTCTTTTATTTCTACAGTGGATTTGCTTTTCACAAACTTCAATCTTTTCAAATCAACATCAATCAATGCTTCAGGATTTGCGTCATTGCTGTGAAACGAAATTAAATCCTGTAAAAGTTTAATGCCATAGAATTTCAGCGAGAGAGAATCCTTGTTTTCAATTTTCAGTTTCGCGAAATCATTGTAGTTCCAGAAATAACTTTCGGAGTTCAATTCAAATTTATAAGCGGGTTTAATGATATCCGGCTCTTCGTTTATATAAAAGTCTACCGCGCGGTGAGCAAGAAAATCATAAAGCGATGCGCGGAGTTTGCGCTGAGGTGCGGGTTTGCCTTTCAGGTTATAATTATCATGCGTCAGCACATCATCATACAAATTCAAAGAAGTTCTTTTGAGCGAATCAACATCCTGTAAGGATATTTGGTAGTGTTTCAATGTCTGGTCAACAATGGTTTTCAAATCCCAAGTATTAATGTCGTCCATTTTAAAGTTCACCGTCTGCGTTCGGTTTTGAAATTTCCAGCGGTTCTGCTGGTAATACGTCCAGTACATTTCTGCCAAAACCGAATGAAGCACAGGCGTTAGCGGATATTTTGAATCTTTGATTTCCTCATTCAGTTTATCAATCGATTTCTGAACAGAATATTCTTCCATGTATGATTCCAACTTGATGCGGTGAATCACCGCCTTTACAATTTGCGGAGCGTTGCTATCGGTTTTTGCTTTCGCGTAAATTCCTTCCACTACTTTCAATGCGGATGCTGTGAGTCCTTTGTTGGTAAGAGAATCCACTTTCTTCCATTCTTTCTCATAAGTGCTTCCTTTCGGGAAAATCAGGAGCTCGGTTTTAGGAAATAACATCTTCGGAACAGAGGGAAGATAATTAAACACTATCGCGGCAGCGATGAGAGATGAAAATACAAATACAATCAGGAAAATCTTTTTCATTTTTTTGACTTTAAGCGATTTAATGTTGAACATGGAACGTGAAACATCGAACTATATGCTGTTTGATGCAAGATTATGAAGTTTCCATAAAGGCAGGTCAGGGAATTTTTTTTACTTTAGCGACTCTGATTCAGACCTATGTTTAAAGCCCCCCTTCTCACCTTTGCCATCGGTTTCGTTTGCGTTTCTTTCAGCCCGAGAAACCCAAGTGTATACGTCATTCAAAATTCCAATATCTCTTTCATTTCCGCAGCAAGTTTCGGGAAAATAAAAGGGACTTCGGAGAAAATGACAGGAAGTTTAGACATTGCCAAGCGCACGTTTGAATTCAAAGTTCCTGCCTGTTCTTTTGAAGGGTTTTTGAATCCAACACAGAAAAAACATTACTGCGAGAAATTTGTTGAGGGGCCAAAGTTTCCTGATTCAGGATTTAAGGGAAAAATCATTGAGGATGTTGACCTCTCCGCGCCTGGCACTTACAAGGTAAGAGGCAAGGGAATGTTCCTGCTTCATGGCGTGGAAATGGAGCGCATCATTGATGTTGTTCTTAATGTGAAAAATGGTGAGATTGATGCTGATTCAAAATTCACAATTCCCGTTGAAGACCACGGCATAAAAGTTTCAAAAATGAATTCGCTTTCAATGGCTAAGGTGATAGATGTGACTATTAAGATTGCAATGAAACCGAGTTGATTACTTATCTTTTCTTCATGCCTGCAATTCTCCGCACTAAAATTGTTTACTCCTTTCTTCTCTTTTATCTTTTTTCAATCGATGTTTTTTCTCAACAAAACCTCCGCACGCATCCGTTAATTTCAGGGAAGAAGGAAGTGAAGGTGCAGTCCATCATGCAGGATCACAGCCGCACTATGTGGATAGGAACCGAAAGCGGGCTCGTGAGTTACAACGGAATTTCTTACAAACTCTTTCAGCACAAGGATGGGCTGGCTGATAATTCAGTCACCGCGCTTTTTGAATCTTCCGACAGCATATTATGGATTGGACATTCAAACGGGAAAATTACGCTTTGTAAAAATGGAAGTTTTTCTCCGTTCAATTTATTGGACACAACAAAAAAGGAACGAATCACCTGCATTGTTTCCGATTCTAAAAAAAATATCTGGATGGGAACTTACGGCTCGGGCGCTTACAGGTATGATGGGGAAACTGCTGTAAAATATAATACAGATAATGGATTAGGAGATGATTATGTCTACACATTATCAGAAGTAACTCCCGGGCATATCTGGATGGGAACGGATGCGGGAATCACCATCGTAAATGAAAATGCAAAAGATGACAAAGAAAAATTTTCACGCATCACTACAAAAACCGGACTGCCCGATAACATCGTTCAGATTATTTCAAAAGACAAAACAGGAAAAATATGGATTACTATGCGCGATTCGGGTTTCTGTAATTATGATTTAGGTGAAAAGAAAATTATTCGTCCCGCACTAAAAGGTGGATGGGAGTTCGGTTCCGTATACTCAATGATTGTTGACCATTCAGGTGCGCTGTGGATTGGCGCAGAAACGAATGACGGGCTGATTGCGTTCATTATCCGCGATAATAAATATTTCCGCTTCCCCGTTGCGGGGCACAATGAACACGCCAATCAGAAAGTACTGACTCTTTTTGAAGACGCGGAAAAAACTATCTGGATAGGAACAGAAAACGGATTGACACAATATTGCCGAAGCCGATTTGAAGTTTTCACCATGAAAGACGGAATGCCTTCCGACTCCATAAGAGCCATCATGATTGACTCAAAAGGAAATCACTGGATCAGTTCTCCCGCAGGATTATTCCGTTTTAATTTTGATGAATCGGGAATGCCGCAGCGGAAAATTTATTTCACAGAAAAAAAATCCTCCGACTTCCGCATTGTTTCTCTCTTTGAAGGCAAAAACGGAAATGTGTGGGTTGGAACTTACGGCTATGGTGCTTACCTTTTGAATCCTGAAACAAGTTCTTTGACCTTATTTTCCGAAGCGCAGGGGCTCGCCAACAACAACATCATGTCCATCTGCGATGACAAAGAAGGAAATATCTGGATGGCTACGCTAGGCGGAGGAGTCATAAAAATTTCTTTCGCTGGCGAGAATTATAAAAATCCTTCCGTGAAAAATTACTCTGAAGAAGACGGCATCGGGAGCATTTACGCTTACTATACTTTCCGTGACTCAAGAAATAATTTATGGTTCGGAACCGATGGCGGTGGCGTTACTCGATACGATGGAAATAATTTCACTTCGTTCAACAGCAAAGCAGGCGGACTGAAAAGCGATATTGTGTATTCCATTGTTGAAGACAAAAACGGAATCGTTTGGTTCGGCACACAGGAAGGCGGGATTTATTCTTACAACGGAAGGTCGTTCACCGATTACGGAACTGAAAACGGAATAAGGGATTTATCCCCCGATATTCTTTCAATGGGAGCCGGAAACGATATTGTGATTGCACACAACAGCGGAATAGATGTGCTTGATGCTACAAACCCAAAACAAGCAAGACAATATTCTCTCGTTGAATCAGGATTTGATTTTTCTCCGAACCAGAATGTTTTCTTCAGAGATAAGTTTGGAGTTGTATGGATGGGAACAGACCATGGCGTTGTGAAATTCCGCTCTTCGCTTGACTCGCTCGATTATCTCACTCCCAAAGTTGAATTCACCAGCTTACAGGTGATGCTTCAACTCTACCCGCTGAATGGTTCAACAGAATTTGATTATAGGCACAATCAGTTTGTGTTTGAGTTCACGGGAGTTTATCTGAAGACGCCTGATAAAGTAAGATATAAATTCAAACTGGAAGGATATGACAAGGATTGGTCTCTCCCCACGGAAAACAGAATGGCTTCCTATCCAAATCTTCCGAACGGTGAATATATTTTTATGGTCTGCGCCTCCAATGCCGAAGGAATGTGGAGTAAGCCCGTTTCGTATCAGTTTATCATCCATCCTCCGTTCTGGAAAACCCTGTGGTTCTATATTGTGTGCGCTGTATTGCTTGCTGCAGGATTTTATTTGTTCATGAAATGGAAAGTTAAAGCCCTGCAAAGGCAAAATCAAATTCTTGAAGACAAAGTGGAAGAACGTACGCGCGAAGTTGTTGAGCAGAAAAAAATTATTGAAGAAAAAAATAAAGACATCACAAGCAGTATCCGCTATGCGAAACGAATCCAAGATGCACTGCTTCCTGCAAAAAAATATGTGGATGAACACATGGGTGATCATTTTGTTCTCTACAAACCAAAAGATATTGTGTCGGGCGATTTCTACTGGGTGAATAAAAAAGATGATAAATTATTTTTTGCCGCTATTGACTGCACAGGGCATGGGGTTCCAGGTGCATTTGTAAGTTTAGTGGCACACGGAAATATTCAGCGCGCACTGATATTATTTGGCGTTCGAACTCCTGCCGGAATTCTTGACAAGTTGAACGAAGGAGTAACAGATGTATTAAGCCGTGGCGGACAGGAAAGCGAAATCAAAGACGGAATGGATATTTCCCTCTGCGCGCTTGACAGAAAAAATATGAAACTCGAATTCAGCGGGGCAAATCAGCCCATGTTGTTAGTCCGCGATGGAAAATTAATTGAAACCAAGGGCGACAAACAGCCCATTGGGCAATACATCACAAGAAAAAATTTCACTAATCATGAAATGGAAGTACAGCAAGGTGACACCATTTATCTTTACTCTGACGGCTATGGCGATCAGTTTGGAGGAGGAAATGGAAAAAAATTTAAACGAAGCAGATTGAAAGAAATGCTTCTCGCGAATCATAAACAATCCATGCAGGAACAGAAGGAAATCCTTAATGAAACAATTGAATCATGGAGAGGAAACCTTGAACAGATAGATGACATTTTAGTAATGGGAGTAAGAGTATAAATGGAAAAGAAAAAAAATAAACCCAAACAAATCATCGGCAGAAAAGAACTTGTTGATTTTCCGGAACTCGGAGTTATAGGAATTCATGCAAAGATTGATACGGGCGCTTATTCAAACACATTGCACTGTCATGCAATTCGGGTGAAAGAAAAAAAACTCTGCTTCAAAGTGCTGAACCCCACGCATCCCGTCTTCAATGAAAAAGAACACTGCTTTGAAAACTTTTCGCAGAAGAAGATAAAAAATTCTTCAGGAGAAGCAGAAAAAAGATACATTATAAAAACAAAAATCAGGATAGCAGGCAGAACCATAAAATCAATAATTTCGCTTACTGACAGAGGGAATATGCGTTACCCCGTATTAATTGGAAGAAGGTTGCTAAAGAATAAATTTGTGGTTGATGTTTCACTAAAAAATTAATTTGTGTTTAAAAAAATATTAATAGCCAATCGCGGAGAAATCTCTCTCAGAATCATTCGGTCCTGCAAAGAGATGGGCATTAAAACCGTTGCGGTTTATTCTACCGCTGATAAAGAATCTCTTCATGTTCGTTTTGCCGATGAAGCGGTGTGCATCGGTCCTCCCGCAAGCAAAGATTCTTATTTAAACATTCCTAATATCATTGCCGCTGCCGAAATCACCAACGCAGATGCTATTCACCCCGGCTATGGATTTCTTTCTGAAAGATCTAAGTTCGCACAAATATGTGCCGAGCACGAAATAAAATTTATCGGACCCACTCCCGAAATGATTGACGCGATGGGAGATAAAGTTTCCGCCAAAGCCACCGCAAAAAATGCAGGTGTTCCCTGCGTTCCGGGTTCTGAAGGACTTTTGACAGATGTTGATGATGCAAAAACCACCGCTAAAAAAATCGGATATCCTGTTTTGATGAAAGCAACTGCAGGCGGAGGCGGAAAAGGAATGCGCATTGTGTGGGAAGAAAAAGAAATTGAACACGCCTGGGAATCAGCGCGCAAGGAAGCGCTGGCTTCTTTTGCCAACGATGGCATGTACCTGGAAAAATTTATTGAAGAGCCGAGGCATATTGAAATCCAAGTTGCAGGCGACCAGTACGGAAAAGCATGCCATCTTTCCGAACGCGATTGCTCCATTCAGCGCAGGCACCAGAAACTAGCGGAAGAAACTCCCTCTCCATTTATGACTCCTGAACTTCGCAATGCGATGGGCGATGCGTCAATAAAACTTTGCAATGCAATAAAATACGAAGGCGTAGGCACTATAGAATTTTTGGTTGACAAGCACCGTAATTTTTATTTCATGGAGATGAACACGCGCATACAGGTAGAGCATCCTATTACAGAAGAAGTGATTGATTACGATTTGATACGCGAACAAATACAGATTGCCGCGGGAGTTCCTATCTCGGGAAAAAATTATTTTCCGCAGATGCATGCCATTGAATGCAGAATAAATGCTGAAGACCCTCAGAATGATTTTCGACCATGCCCGGGGAAAATTACTTCGCTTCATAAGCCCGGTGGACATGGCGTTCGCGTTGACACACATATTTATGCCGGCTATACCATACCTCCCTATTATGATTCTATGATTGCAAAATGCATCACGGTTGCACAAACCCGCGATGAAGCCATTGCGAAAATGCACCGCGCGCTGGGAGAGTTTATTATTGAAGGGGTGAAAACCACCATCCCCTTCCACATCAAGTTGATGGAAAACGAAGATTTCAAAAAGGGAAATTACACTACAAAATTTCTGGAAACACATAAACTTCTGTAACCCCGCTGAATGCTTGTTCAGTTTTTCTTTCGGAATATTTTTTTCTCGCTGAAGAAAAAAAGCGGTGTCAAAAAATTAATTCTTTCTGTTATTCGAAAAGAAAAAAAGAAAGCGGGAGATATTAATTTTATTTTCTGCAGCGATGAGTTTTTGCTTGCGCTCAATAAAAAATTTCTGAAGCATGATGCGTTTACGGATATTATCACCTTTCAATACCCTCCCTCCGACAAACTATCTGCTGAAATTTTTATAAGCATCCCGCGTGTTAAAGAAAACGCAAAAAAGTTTGAAGTATCCTTTGAAAATGAACTGCACCGCGTAATGATTCATGGCATGCTTCATCTATGCGGATACAACGACAAATCTGCAAAGCAGAAGGAAGAAATCAGGAAGAAAGAAAATTATTACCTGAAGTTTCTAAAATAACAACGCCTGAACAGATTGTCCAGGCGTTGTACCCGAAGTCGGAATCGAACCGACATGTCCGTGAAGACACTGGTGTTTGAGTCCTCCTGCTTTTCTAAAAGTTTTAATTTTTTTCTGAAAACAATACTGCATCTCCTACAAAAAGGTACAAGTTCTAACATTTCAGCACTACAAAACGGCACTACAACAGCACTACGAATCGCTTTTTATAAGTCCTAATAAGCATCCTTTCTTCTTGAATATAATTTTTAGTTGACGCAGTTGACATCTGTCTCTTGCTGTAAACGTAACATTTTTTCTGTTTAGTAGAATTACTTTTATTCCTGAAAATAAAATTAAACATTAACAATTAATTCAAATCACAATGCAAACACCAAACACAAAAACAGAAAATCGGTACAGCCCTGCCGAGCAAGTAGTATTCATAGAATACTCAACCACGCAAAAAGGGCAGCACTTCATGACCGTGATGGGCAAGGAAAACGGAAGACGGAAAATCGTTGCCAGAATCTTCCGCGAGTTCGATCCCGTGGAAAAGAAAATGAAGTACACCGCCAAAGACCGCGAAGGAATAGAAATGTTTTCTGATTTCAATCTCTATGCCATGAAGAAAACATTTGTGGACAAAGCAAAAGAACTCGCTAAGGCAATTCCTGCTCCTGAAAAAAATGCACCTGTGTTTCGCCAGCCGGAGCAAAAGGTTGAAGAAAAAGGCGAGAAAAAAACCATCGGCAAAAAGATAAAAGACAAAGCACAGGAATTCACTCACTCACTTGTGCCTGATGGCGCGGGAGAAAGCCAAAACCCGGAAGCAGATAAAGTGCTGGAAGGAATGAAGCGCGAAAGTGAACTGAAAGAAATGCGAAGCGAAAAAGAGAACGGAAAAGAAAAAGGAAAACAGCTAACCCGTTAATCAAAAATAAATGTTCAACCAAAAATCACAACACAACATGGAAAACAATCACTTGAACTACACAGGCGGAATTTACGATACGGAATTGGAAAATTATCTTGAAGCGGAACATCAGAAACTGCTTGAGAAAGCCCGTATCAAGGGAAAACATTTTGCCAAACAGAACCGCCCTGAACCCAAAGGAGATACGCTCGACTTCTATGTCGGTGATTTGGTTGCTGGACACGAGAGATTGATTGCTCACGCAAATCAAAAATTGCAGCATGAATCAAGCAAAGGAGAAGCCCAAATGCTGATTGCTTCTGCAGAGGAAAAGACAAAAGAGCGGACGGATAAAAGAAAAATAATACAATCCGAGATACAAAACTTTGAACTGGAAAAAAGCGAAAGCGGAGAATCCATGCATGAAATGAAATCCGTTGAGCCGGTAAAAGGTTTCAGCATTATTCTTTTCATTATCGGGCTCACGGAAATTGCCATCAATGTCGGAGCGTTACAACTTTTAGGAGGCAACTGGCTTATCGCGCTCATAATGTCCGTTGGAATAACAGGCGCATTGTTCCTGCTTGCCAAACAGCTTGCCAAATACCTCAAGGAAAGCAGCCACGATGGAATGAAAAAGAAACTGGTCACCATCGGGGCAACACTACTTGCCCTCGGAGTATTTTACATGCTTGCAAATCTCAGGGCAGAACAATTAAAAGATAAGGCACACTATGATATTCATCCGATCTGGCTAGTGTTTCTCAACCTCGTATTCTATGTAGTTACCGTTTGGTACATCTACAAAAACACCATCCCTGCTTCTGAGAAGGATGAGCATGCAAAAAATCTCCGTGAGAAAGAGCATTATGAAAACCTGAAACAAGAGGACGCAGAACTTGATACAGAAATCAAAGCCATCAAGGATGAACTGAACCAAAAGCTAAATATGCTTTTGTACAAGCCTGAATATACTAAACGATTGATCGAACGCATAAGGCGTTGGTCGGCAGAATGTGTAGAGGTTTTTAAGTCCACCAATCTTACGCACAGGCATGATCGTAAGACTCCCGACTGTTTTCATTCCAGCAGAAATAATGCGTACAACATTAATTCCTGAAACCTATGACCATGAAAACACTCACATCAATCCTGATTATCCTGCTCCTCGCTTCTGCCGGCTTGTTTATGTTCCAAAGTTGCAGTACCAACTATTACGAGAACGATGAAAGTATCCTGATAGACAAGACGGATACTTTTCTTGCAAGCCCTGATTCAACAACTATTAAAAATTCTTTTGAAACAGATAATGGCTTATGGCATGGATATATGTTTCGTATGCTTACCCTAAGTGATGTCGATTACAATTCGGTTTACGAAGCAGATTTCCCACCAGCGTGTGAATACCTGTCTAATGTTTACGACAGGGAAGATGAAGAAAAAATATTCTTCGGGAAAATAGACAGCGCATTTGCCAAAGTGAAATCAGTTCCGCCAGGAAAAAATCATTCTTCCCTTTATGTGCCGATAGCAACAGAACTTAAACGCCTTTCAGAAAGCACTGCAAAGAGAAAAACGCTTATCGTTTATTCCGATCTGATGGAAAATAGTTCCCTGATTTCATTCTACAAGGACGAGAACTTTCAACTTCTTAAATTAAATCCTGATTCTGTAAAGAAACTTTTTGAAAATGAAATTACCATGCCTGTTCTCTCCGGCATTGATGCGTACTTGATTTATCAGCCGAAAGATAATAAGGAGAATGAACTTTTCAAAGAAGTCAGCGGATTCTATAAAAAATGGCTGGAAAGCAAAGGAGCAAGAGTAAATGTTGAAGCAAACCTGATTTTAAACAACATCAACTAAAACTGAATACAATGGAGGGGAAAGATATTTTCTGGGGAATACTAAAATTCATAGTAAAGATTTTTCTATGGATGGTTTACGGAGCGATGCGCCTGATGGGAATTGTCCTTCAGCATTGCTCCGAATTAATCAAAAGCATTATCAGTTAATCGAAAATCAAACATGATTGAAAAATTCTTTGGTGCAACCATTTCAATACTGGAATCCACACTCAAACTTTCTTTTGAGATGTTGGAAATGGCTTTCTCAGGTATTCCGAAAAAGAAAGAAGGATACAAAGCCGACTTTGCTTCCGAGGGTTCGCTTCTTTCATCGAGACAATATGGTTTTTGTTTGACAGGCGATAAAAATCTTTCCGTAAAAAATTCTTATACCAATGCGTTGATTGTCGGAGGCACAGGCGTAGGCAAATCCTCTATTGTCCTAATTCCTTCGCTCTATACGATGAAAGGAAGTTTTGTAATTCACGATCCATCGGGCGAACTATTTCAGAAGAGCGCAGGGTATTTAAAAGAGAAAGGATATTCTATAAAACAATTAAACTTTTCCAAGCCAGACTGTTCTTCGGGATTTAATCCATTGCAGAGAGCCAATACTTCCAGCGAGATTCAAAAAGTATCGAGCATGCTCGTGCAAAATGCATTAGGCAACGGAAGTAAAGACCCGTTCTGGAATAATCAGGCGATATCATTGATTGCAATGCTAATTACTCTATTGAAGAAACAGGACAAACAGTTTCAGAATTTATACAACGTGCGCCTGCTTCTCACCGCTATGGGTGGCAGTCCTGAACTGGTAGATAAATTATTTTCCAAACACGCAGATGAAAGTCTGTTTGCCGAGTACAAAAGTTTTTTGAGTGCGGATGACAAAATTACATCAGGTGCTGTCGCCACTTGCAAAGCAGCCTTACAGACGTTCTCAGATGAAGCCATTGCCAGAGTAACAAGTACGGACAGTATTGATATGCAGGAATTCCGAAAAAAACCTACGGCATTATTTATTCAGAACAGTGTTGCCGACCAGAAATATTATTCCACGCTCACAAGTATTTTCTTTGAGCAGTTTTTTTCGCATGTGCTTTTAAGGTTTCCGAATGAGAATGAAAAGGATATTTTCTTTTTGATTGACGAAGCTTCTTCTCTTTCCTTACCTACGCTTCCGCTCGCAGTTGCCAATGTCCGTAAACACTGCGCTGGCATTATGCTCATTGTTCAGGACTTCGCACAGCTCATACATAACTACGGCAGGTATGAAGCCGATGCGATCAAGTCAAACTGTTTTGCAAAAATGTATTTCACCGGTCAAAGTTTGGATGTTGCAAAAGATTTAGAACAGCAGTTGGGAAGATTTGAATACAAAGACAAAGAGGGAAGGAAAGTAACCCGCGAACTCATGACACGGGATGAAATACGCACCATGAAGTTAAACCGCGCTTTATTGGTCTGCGGGCACCATTCTCCCATACTTGCCCGCCTGAAGCCCTATTACCAGTCGCGCATTTTTCGCTTATACAGCGAATTGAGACCACCCCTGCTACCTGACTACCTCCCTGACCTATTACCCGCTTTAAAGCTGAATGACAACTAAACCCCATAGGAGAATCAGGAAGAATACAAGCCTCTGGGCGTATCTTGATTCTGTGGGGATACTGGAAAAGGGGACTGACAATGAAATCAAGCAAGCGAAAAAGCAATACTGGAAAAAATATTTCCTCTCCTACAAGCAGGAAAGAAGAAAAACCATTCCTGAATATCCCATAGGGCTTTCTAAAAAGAACGGAGAGTATACGAGAATAAAAAATGAAGCCAAGAAACATAAACTTACGATTACTTCTTTTCTAAAACAATCCGCGCTGGCATATATTGGAAAAAGATTTCTTGTTCCCGACAGGACGCAAGTTTCAAATATTGAACAAATGCTTTCGCAAATCTTAAATGAAGTGAGGCAGAGAAAAAATATTCCCTACATGGAAATTGAAAAGAGGATTGAGAAAATAGAAAATCAGATTGATAAACTCTTGTGCCATCCGACTGAAATAACTACCACCTCAAACCATGATCGTTAAAATAAAAACAAGAAAGCGACCCACCTTCCGGCAGTTGATTGAATATATGATGAACGACAAGGCGCGTCACTTTGATAAAGACGAGCAGAGTTTTGTTATCGCTCATAACCTGAGAGGGAATAATATTGACGATTGGGTAAAGCAATTCCAGAAGAACGAAGAATACCGCACTCGCAAAAGAAAAGACAGCGTCTATCTCACGCATGAAATCATCTCATTCCATAGAGACGAAGAAAATATTTCTCTTGTAAAAATGGAAGATATGGCAAGGGAATATATCCGGCAAAGAAATCCTAACGGAATTTATCTCGCTGTTCCGCATACGGACAAAGAACATTATCACATACACATCTGCGCTTCCGGTGTTGAATACAAAACAGGTAAGGCAATGCGGATGAGCAAGGATGAGTTTCAAATGCTGAAGAAAAATATTCAGGCATATCAAAAAGAAAAATATCCCGAACTAAGTAAATCGATTGTCAGTCACGACAAACAAAAAATAAAATCTAAATCTGTTTCCGATATAGAATATCAAATCAAGCAACGCACTGGCAGAGCAAGTATGAAAGAATATCTTGCTGAGAAAATTAATTACTGTCTTTCAAAAGCAAAATCAATGGAAAGTTTTATTCAAATTCTGAAAGCAGAAAATCTTAGACCTTACGAACGTAATGGCAGATTTACTGGTATTTGGTATGAAAATTTGAAATTCAGATTTAGTCGATTGCAAATAAATATTGATAAGGTGGTGGAATTAAATAAAACAGTAGACAGGGAGAAGCAGATTCAAGTTATGAGAGGAGGAAGAAAAGATAAATCAAGGGGATTAACAAAATAGTTGGAATATGCTACAAGTAATATGGAATCCCTCAAATACGAGATCCCGTAAGCGGGGCAATCGTATTTCCCCTTCCAGTACTTTTCAAACTTAATAAAAATGAAAAAAATATCCAAAATAAAAGCCTTAAAACTTATTTCACTTCTTTTGTCTGGAATCGCAATATTATTAGCACTGATTATTTTATTATTACAATTGCATAATCAGTTTACCCTCTCATATCAGTTATTGAGAGTTTGTGCTTTAGCCCTGATGCTTGCTCTTATGCTTTGTTATATATGTGATATCCTAAGAATAAGGAAAGGTTAAAAACTGAATCCCGACATTGTCGGGATTTTTTTGTAAATCAAAATGATTATCAGGGATATTTTAGTGAAAAAATTTAAGAGTAAATTTTTCTTAATTTTTCTTTTGTCTGATTATCCAGACTATCTAATTTATATTTAAGCAGTCCTTCAAAATAAAACTTTGCTTCTACTTTCCTGTGTGCTGATTTTTTTTCAGGGGTTGCGGTTACATAAATAACTAAATTATCAGGATGTATCAGAAATTTATTATATGGAGATGATCTTATATTATCAATCATAAATTTTTTCAAATCATAAGCTCGTAAAAAAGCATAATAAATCTTTTTTCGAATAGGAAGATCTTTTGATAATGATATTATGTCAGGAATATTTTTATTTAAGTCGTTAAATGGTTTAATATAATATTGCTGATTATCAATTACGCCCAAATCTCCGAGATATTCTGTGCCCCACTTTACTTTCGTGGCATCTGAAAAGCCCCAGATAAATCCATTTATTTTGCTTGTTTGCTTAACATCATCTTTAAGAAAAGTATTAATTACATTTACCAATTGCTTTATAGCAGCGATAGATTCATTGGTTCTGTATTTTCCTTTTTCAAATCGTGACATATTTAATTCCAAGCCATATCCATAGGCATAACTGATTTCAACGCTTTCCCCATACTTGCCTTTTCTTTGAAAATCAAAAACTATATCTCTACTTTGCAGTCTAAAATCACCATGAACAGTATCTAATTTTAATATTTTAAAATCTTCGCCAACTCTTTCGCCAGTCTTTTTGATGTTCTCAATAAAAATATCGGTGCTTTCTTGAATATATTCTTTGATGGATGCTTCTATTTTATTGGCAACAGAATCTAGATTTGTAACGATTACTTTCTGAGGGTCTTTCTCTTTATCAATCCAAAAAGTAACACCTATCGCTGACATACTAACTATAAATCCTATTAGTAACTGATAAAAGCATCCTACATATGAGTCATCATTATATTTAGCCATTTGGAATGTAATTTTACATAGACATTTTTTAATTAAAAATTTATTAAATGTACTCTACTGTCAAATTTTAAGCAAGTAATATAGAATATTCATTTATAAACATAAAATATGATTTTTCCATAGGAATACGATTTCCCCTATAGTGAAAAGGATAAAAGTGTATCTTTGCTTCCCTTCGGGAGGAAGAGAATAAGGATGGAAGGATATAAAAAGGGATGCTAAGTTTCTGTTCTGATTCTCATTCAAAATCAACCAACTCCTTCACCTGAACATTCAATGCCTCAGCAATTGCATCAAGTGTATCATAAGTAGGATTAATATAGCCGAGTTCTAACCTGTAAATTTCTTCCCGGCTAAGACTGCTCTCAAAGGCAAGTTGTTCTTGAGAAATTTTCTGCTCCTTTCTGATTTGGCGGATTTTCTTACCAAGTTTTTTCCAAGCCGGTTTTGATTTTAGTTTTTTCACAGACACAAAAGTCCATATACCTAAAATATAATATGAGCATTATATTGCTCATATATATTTTTTATCTACATTTGCATAAAGTGTTATTTACAACAACTAAATCCAAAACAATGAAAACAAAAATTTTATTACTCTGCTTTTCAATAGCAGTTATTCCATTTATTGACGGATGCGGAAAATATGAAGAAGGTCCTGCCTTTAGTTTAAGTTCCAAAAAGGGAAGAGTGGTAAACACTTGGAAGTTTGAAAAAGTATTTGGGGTTGAAAAAGGAGAGGATTTAACCTCATACTATACGGGTGAATACATTGAATTCAAAAAAGATGGAAGTTATATTTGGACAGATGGGTCATCATCAGACGTAGGCACATGGGCTTTTGCAGCCGATAAAGAAGATATTGTATTGACAGGAAACGGTACAAGCGGTGGCGAAACTTATCATATCATAAAACTAAAAGGAAAAGAATTTTGGTTTAGGTATGAGGTCACAAATGTTTGCGGTTATTGTTCGGCTACAAAAGAATTTCACTTATCACCAAGATAAAAGTTGAATAACCAAAACTTATATTCGATGAAAACAAAAATTTATTTATTCATGTCAACAATCGTAATCATGATTGCTATTTTATCAGGTTGTAAAAAAGAAAAACAACCAACGGCATGTTTCACAACAAGTAATACAAATATTGAAACAGGACAAAGTGTTTCCTTTACAAATTGTTCAACAGATGGGCATTCTGGATATTATAAATGGGATTTTGGCGATGGGGAGGGTTCAACTGCGAACGAACCACCATCCCATACTTATAATACTGCAGGAACATACGATGTTAAGTTGACAGCATATTCTAAAAGTGAAAAAAAGAGTAATACTGCTACTGCAACTATAACAGTAATAGATCCTATAAAAACTGGACCAATGACAGCAACTACTCCTGGTTATCCTATGTGGACATCAGGCAATAGTTATGGAAACAATACCTCAGCAATCTACAGCAATCCAGTCATAGACATCATAGGCAGTAATTCTAATCTTTCCTCAATCAAATTACACATAGTTAATTTTACAGGAACAACAGGAACTTTTAAACTTGGAGGTAGTGGTGTTGCTGGCTACGGTCAGTGGTGGTCTAATTTCTACGATGGTTGGCAAACCAATCTGACCGATAGTGGAACTGTTACCATTACCAAGTTTGACCCAGTAGCAAAAAATGTTTCAGGAACTTTTAACTTTTTTGCTTATCAAACTTACAGTCAGTGGGGTCCACCCATAATATGTCCTACTACTATAAGTGTTACTAACGGTTCATTTTCAGATGTAATTTATGAATAAAATTATTCGAGTCCAAGCCAACAAAAAAATAACAATTAAACTTTAAAACACCATGTCAAAAGCCTTCAGCATAATCGCACTCATTTTATCATTGCTCACATGGATTCCGCTTTTAGGAATTCTCTTTAAGTTTCTTTTTTTCATACTTGCTGTCATTAGCGTATATTCCGGAGCAAGCGCATTTTATAACAGCGAAAAACAAAATCAAAAAGGTTCGGCATTGGGCGCAATGATAATCAGTGCTATTCTGATAATCTATTTTCTTTATTCGGGGAGCAGTAATGATTTAATGCAATACCAAAGATTTCTTTATTAGTAATTAAACAGTCGAATGGAATTTATTTCGTTCACATTATTTCAGAGCAGGGAACTGCGGTGAAAAAAATTGTCGTCAATAAATAAAGTTCAAATACATTGGGAAATTTTTGTGTGTCTGTTGGGTAGGCGTACTTATACAGTTGTTTGCCTTGTTATTAAAGCCCATAAAAAAGTCATGATTTTTTGAAACCTTTTAAAATTTAATCCGTAAAAAAGATTTTTTTCTAAAGCACATATAAAATATTTGCATGAATCTTTGGGTATGAATTGAGAAATTCTACATTTGTTTCATCAAATACTATAAATCTCATTTTACTTTTTATATGATTTTAATTTTTAGTTAACGGTTTCTTCCCACTCTCTTTAGCGGGCGGAGAAAGAAGAAATCAAAATGTTTAACCTGTTCTGAGCAATCAGAACATAATAAATTTGAACATGAAAAAACTTCTTACTCTCGCAATCGCCACCGCGCTCTCACAAAATTTTATTCTTGCGCAAACCGCAACTCTTTCTGAACCGCTGCAATCATTCAGTATTCTTTCGGGCACTTCAATTAGTTCTGTGCAAACCACAAATGTTGCCGGGGCAGTAGGTGCGATTGGAACTGTTGATACTACAGTAATATCTCGCGATACTACTCTGAGAGGAAGTTTGTGTGTTACACAGAGAGCGATGGATAGTTTAACGGCAGTGCGCAGCCGCCTCAAGCAAATGCCCGCGCAAACATATACAACAACTACGTTGAGCAATACTACACTTACTTCTGGCACATACAGATATAATTCTTCTCTTACACTGAGCGGAACAGTTACATTGACAGGAGACAGCACATCGCTTTATGTTTTTAATGTGGACCGCTCGCTGACCTTTGATGCGAACACACAGTTGATTTTAAGTGGCGGTGTAAAAGCGGAAAATATTTATTTCAATGTTGATTCTTCTGTGAAAATACTTGACAGTGCGGTGGTTTGCGGAAACATTTTAGCGGATGGAACGATTTGCTGCTCGAAAGATATTTCCGCAAGCGGAACAAGATTAATGAGTAGTGACAGTGTTTGTCTTATTAATACAAAGGATACGCTGGGAATAATTTCTGACAGCCGGCTTGCTGTGTTTGGAAGTACTTGCGGATGCCCTGTTGATTTAGGGCAAGGTGATACCTGTGCGAATAAGATTACGATGAATGGCAGTGAGATGTGGTTTAGGTTTGTGGCGGATTCAACATATATGAAAATTGGGGTTCAGACAAATAATAATAGACCCATTGATTCCTTAAATCTATATGAAGGGACTTGCAGCGGGCTACAACTTTTTGCATACAAGAGCGCTGGCAATGGAGGAGATACGATTTTAGAAATTGACAACTCTGGGTTTGTGAATGGAAATAGTTATTTCCTGAAAATAAATGGTACGGCAAAAAATAATCTTAATGTATGTGTGTTTAAAAATCCAACAACATTCACTACATGTTCTTGTTATAATTTATCTGTTGACGAAAATGTTTTTCCTTTATCTAATCCAACAACTCCACTCAGTAATCTTTCTCCCTGCACCCAGTATTCTTTCGAGTATACCATTTTTGGATCATGCAATGCTTTCCCTGCTCCAAGCATAACTGATATGATTACGATTCAGTTGCCAAATGGAATTTTTACAACTAACCCTCCTATATTTACTTTCAGTGGTGCTGGCTCCGTTACTCCTGATGCTTCTTCCACGCCATCAACCCCGGTATTTAATGTTTCTAATTGGAACTTATCTTTCAATCTTACTTTAAACATTACTGTTACAACTCCGCCCTGCGGTCCCGCCTCTCCTTCACCTGCAATAGTAGACGGAGCTATTGCATGTAATCCTCCAGTAACGGTAGATAACAATCTTACTATCCTCGATACTAAACTTTCCGTGACTAATCTTTCTACACTGAGTGGCGCTCTTTTGCTCAATACAGGAGACGTAACAGAGTTAGTATTTAAAATACAAAACGTAAGCAGTAATACAGCTGATATAAATGCTGTTGAACTTACCTATAGTGCAAATCCTGTTACCAACATACTTGGTTACTATATAGACATTACCGCACCTGCTATTATTCCTGTTGATAATACATACACCTACCCTTATTACGGACTCCTTACTGTTATTCCTCCTAACAGTGGCACACTTATTATAGATCAAACTGAATTTTCAAAACCAACCGTTTTCAATAGCAATGTTTTTCCTGATGGGCAAACATTTTATCTCCACATTGCAGTTGCGGTTCCCTGGGATGTAAATACTACTGGCTATTGTGGTTCACCCACTGCTCCTGATGGAGAATATGATTTTGTGGTAAAGTGCGGAGCAACCAACTGCGGAGCCGTTATTCCTCAGCCTACAAGCATCAGCGTTATAACCGTTAGTCCTAGTTTGCAAGCGATACCCCTTACGCTTACTTCAACTCCACCCTTACCAACTTACTTGAATGCAACCTATTTTACATGCGGAAATAATACATCTGACATAGGGTTTTATTATTCTAATGCTACCACACACTCTCCTCTATTGCCAATGGGCTGTGCCAAAGCAACCGATATAAAACTTTATATTTATAGCGATGTGAGTTTTGGAAATCTTGATGCAAGCACTTTTAAAATAAATAATATTAGTATTCCAACGCTTACAGTTACGGATCCTTATGGATGTACCGCAACAGTTACTCAATGGGTTACAATAGCAACAAATTGTTGCGCTTTTCAATCTAATATTATTTATAATGTTTTACCCCCTACTATAATATCCTCTGTTACATGGATGTCAAATTATAAAATCAATCAAACAATCACCGTGAAGGCTCCTGCAATTCTCACAATAGCCTCTGGAGTTAGAATTGAGTTCGGGCCGATAGGCAAAATTATAGTTGAGAATGGTGACCCAGCTTTAGGGATAAGCGGTGCTCAATTAGTTTTAGGTACCGTAGGTACAGGACCATTACTTACATCTATCACATATTCTTTTCCTGCATGCCCAATAATGTGGCCTGGAATTGAAGTCTGGGGAAATACTTGGAAAACAAATTCAGTCACACAAGGTCAAGGGAAGATTACTATTAAAACCGGAACAATTATTGAAGACGCCCACATTGCTGTTTTGCTTGGGAAAAAAAGTACATGTGTCCCGGGTCCGCTTGTTAAGTGCCCATTTTATGATGTAGGAAACAGCGGGGGAATTATTGATGCAAATAGTGCTACTTTCAGAAGAAATGGTATAAGTATACGTTTTTTCCCTTACGCAATACAAAACACCAGCAAAATCGAAGCCTGCACTTTTGATGGAAGTGTTCAAGTACGTGATGGAGGTTATAGTACCAGTAGTTCTTACCCCTATCCAAATCCTACAAATCCTTATTACGCACCCAGCAATTCACTCAAGGTAAGTTCATGGCACGTTCACCTTTGGGGTACGAAAGACATTAAATTTTATGATAATATTTTTAAAGATGTTTATTATGAAGCCATTCTTGCTACTGATTCAAGATTTAGTGTAAAGAAATTAAATTCACCTAATGGAAATGTATTTGGTAAAATAGTGAATCCCGGTATCCCTTATGGATATGGAATTCACATTATTAATACAGTTTCAGCTCCTTCTTATTTTCATGAAATAAGTGATAATACATTTATTCCATGTCCTGGAATAGGTATAGGAATTGATGGAAACAAGGGTTCAGATTTGATACAGAGAAATACTTTTGATGCACAAAGTAATGTAAGTCAAGGTATACAACTAATCAATTCCTCGGGATTTAATATCAATGACAATAACAATTTTAATATTATGAGCATGGGTATTGGTGTACAAAATTCTGGAAGTGGCGGAGGAAATATCGGCTTTCCCTATGGGAATACGTTTACAAATTGCTCTTCCAATAGTGCTATTGGTGCTTGTGCTTGCAGCTTCGGTGGTGGAAATCCTTATTTACAGATAAAGTGTAATAATTTTAATAATAGTTTATCCGCATATTATCAAGGCAATCCATCCAATACTTTCAGTCAATCCAATAATATTAAAACAGATAATCTTGGGAATCAAGGTTCATATCCGGCAAATCAAAGCGAAGATAAAAAACCGGCAGCAAATGAATTTTTGCAGGTGTCAAATCCACCTAATCCTTCTACGGATAGAAATCAATTTTATTCATATATGCCATTTGTCTATTACAGACACCATCGCGATGCACAAGGTGGATTTAAAGTAATGCCAACTGCAAACTCCTTAGTTACAATAACTGAAAATACAAATGTAAATAAGTTATCTACATCTTGCGACCCTTACCCTAATCCATGCCCACCGCCAATGCCTCCATGCTGGCCTCAGCGTATTCAGAATTTATCCGATCAAATTGGCCCTTTGCAAATAGAATTCAGTAGCGTATTTGCAACACTCGATAAAGGACAAAAGGCGGCACTTGTGTCTGCAATTAATGGGAATATGTCTGATGGGCAATTAAAAAATCTATTGCTCCAAAATTCTCCCTTATCAGATGCGGTGCTATTGGCTTTCATAAATCGAAACGGCACTTCACCAGGGAATTTTAAGAATGTAATGATACCCAATATGCCAGTTTCAGATACGATTCTTCCTGTATTGTTTAACAAACTGAAAACTCTTCCTGCGGGAATAACAACACAAATTAAATATGCACAGGGGTATAATCCCGGTTACCGTACACTTACCGCTATCCTGCGCGATATTAGTCGTATTGAAATGGAACGGGCGCAGGTATTAAGCGGAGCGGTTGCCTATTATGTCGAAAACGATTCAATCGGCAAACTTACTGCCATATTGGAACAACAAGGTACTGACTATGCCAATCAACTGCTTTTTACTACCTACCTGAGCGACAGCAATCTTTCTTCTGCAACTGCAAAACTCAGCGCACTGCCCGCTTCTACGCCTGAGGATCAGGCATACCGTTCGCTCAATACTATGCTCATTACGCTTGCAAGCGGTGGTAATACAGTTTTTGAAATAACCAGCATGCAGGAACAATTAGTGAGACAAATTGCAACAATGCCTACATCTTGTCTTGCTCGCACAAACGCGAGGGCAATTTTATTATTAGTATTTAATGAACGATATCCAGAAGATATGTTTTTTTCCAATTTACGAATGAGTATGAATGATAATTCAACTGCAGAAACCATAACAACAGAAAGCAGTATATACCCTAATCCTGCGAACGAAAAGATTGAATTCCATTTTGAATTATCAGATGGGGGGAATGGTATATTAGAAATATTCTCACTTATAGGTGCTAAACTTGCTTCTTATCCTGTTTACTCAAATCAAAAACAAGTTACAATCCCAGTAGTAGGACTCGCAAATGGTGTCTATATCTATCGGTTTTTAGTTGAAGGTGAATTACAAGAAGAAGGAAAATTTGTTATTGTTAGATAATTAAAAATATAAATCCTGAAAACATTGATTACAATCAAAAAGTGTCAATTCACAAAAATATTTTATAAAAATATTTTGTGTGTTTTCTTTTTCAGTGCTTGCTTTTTTTGTGTTGATGTATATTCTCAAACATGGAATAAAGTAGGTGCAGCCAATTACACTAATCCAGTATATGGGCTTAATAGTATCAATAACAAATTATATGTCGGAGGTGATTACTCCACATCACCAAGAATCAATATGGCAATTTGGGACAGTTCAATATGGATTCCTTTTGATTCCACAGATTATGGAGACGTTTATTGTTTCTTAAAATATAATAATGATATTTATATAGGTGGGAAATTTACAATGAGTGGAAGTGTTAATACTTCTGGTATTGCAAAATGGAATGGAAGCGTATGGTCTACGGTAGGTGGTGGGTTAAGTGCTGCTGTGTATTCTGTCAATGATTTGGAAGTTTTTAACGGAGAAATTTATGCTGCAGGAAAATTTCCAAGTATTGGCGGAGTGAATACAAAAGGAATTGCAAAATGGAATGGAAGTAATTGGATCGCTTTAAGCGGAGGATTGAGTGGAGGATTTCCCACACCTGATGGAAATGCCTTGGTTTATTATAAAAATGATTTATATGTGGGGGGTGATTTTACTATGGCAGGTAATATTCCTGCAAATTATGTCGCCAGATGGAATGGTGCGCAATGGGATTCAGTCGGGAAAGGCACTAATGGCGAAGTATTAGCTTTTGTTGTCGATACAATAAATGACTTTCTTTATGCAGGGGGTAGAATGTTTAAAGGAAATGCGAGATGGGATGGATTTACTTGGACGACTTTGGATAGCGGAATAAGTGGTAATATTTATTCATTAACAATTTACCATAATCAATTGTATGCTGTAGGTTATATAACAGCTATTGGAGGTGAGGGCGTTGCCCGATGGAATGGCGTCTATTGGGAAGCAGTAGGTGGAGGAACAACTTCCGGAGGGAATACTGTTTTCTCATGCGAAGTTTATAAAGATGAATTATATGTTGGGGGGGGATTCACGGATGCCGGAGGTGATACAAATATTAAATGGATAGCGCGATGGTACAGCCCACTTGATAGCAATTGTAATTTTTTGCAGCCAATTATTTATGGGTATCCTCCGGGAAATAAAAGTGCATTTGCTGATACTTTTTATTATACAGATTCAGTTGCAGTAGAGTTTTATAATAACATTGCGAACTCAACTTCGTGGGTTTGGGATTTCGGAGACGGGGATACTGGAATTGGACAAACACCAATACACTATTACACCGCAGCGGGGACATATACTGTTTCGGTTATTGTAAATTATCCTTGGGGTCCTAATGGTCCGTGCATTGATACCACTTACAAAACGGTTACTATAATATATGGAATATCGGGAGTAAATGAGTTGCAGCAAAATCTAAAGTTTAAGGTTTATCCTAACCCTGCAAAAAATAAAATCACCGTTGAAACAACAGAAAATAAAAAGTTTATTGTTAAAATCAGCAATTCACAAGGCAAACAAATCATAAAACAATCCTTTCAGAGAAAAACAGAAGTGGATGTTTCTTCTTATGGCAAAGGATTATTGCTTGTAGAAGTGTGCGATGAAAAAGGCGTGAAGTGCCATACCAAAAAAATACTTATTGAATAATGAAACCCTACGAAGTTTTTCTTGATTCTAATCTGAAAGCAATTCTTGATGATGACAAAACTATCATTCAATCTTTGGATTCAAAAGGGGAGGTGATTAAGGAAGTTGAAATTTCATTTAAGGCATTAGGCAAACTTAATTTACATGCAAAGTACACGCGTAGGAAAGCAAGAAGAGAAAAACAAGAAATGATTTTTTAGAAGGAAATTTTTAAAAACGGAGCAAGCCGAAAATCCGGAAAAGAGTAGGCAAAACTTTAAACCATACTAATAATGATAAACAAAATCAGTTTTTTACTCACCCCACTATTTACAGTAGGGTTTGCAATTATTATTCTCAAATGGTTTCCTCTATGTTGTGATTGTCCCCCCAAACACTATGAATATAAAATTTTGTATGGTGTGGGAAGAACTGTACCAGTTGCCGTCAGTGGTTTACGAGATTCTGTTAGTTTTTATCTTAACCAAAATACCGGATGGGATATATATGCATCTGTGGGAGGAGGTTCACGTGTAGCTCCAACAAACCTGGAGGAAATTCCTGGCGGATGTCCCGCCTGTGAAGTATTCGTTACCTCAGTTCTTAGGCGCCCCAAATAAAAACACAAGGGGGCACGGGGGAAAATTATTTCCCCCGCAAGATTGCGTTGTACAGTCCCAACGCAATCTTGCTGTGCGTGCAAGGACGGTTCTGTTCTACTTCCACGTGTTAAGGTCTGGCAAAAAGGAAAGTCTTACTTTTTATATTTCCTCCTTCTTAATCTGAAGGGGAAGAGTGTCGAAAATCAACGAATGATACCTGATATCGAAATACTCGTTCAGTAAACTCCAACTACGATTCTGCGGCCAGAAGTCCTCATCAGCGCACCACTCAAGTAATAAACTATCAAACCACGTTTCCCAGCTTTTTTCCATCCAACGGATGGCTTCTTCGGCTGTGTCAAATTCAGGAACAAGAAAAACAGATGCGTAATCATGTCCTTCCATCTCTTTATTATAGACGGGGTCGTCTGGGAAAATATTATTTACCCAATCAATACATGCTTTCTTCGGAACAATATAAATTAGATTACGGTTGATGGTTTGCATTAATCCAAAGGTAAAAAGGTTTGAAAGCAGGGGACTTACAGTGAAGTATTTTCTTTAATATTGCATATAATCTCCACTATAAAAAAAATTAATATGCATACTTCATTAATTAATCCTTCTGTAACTTTTTTCAAGGCGTATGAAAGTTACATTCAAAACACAAGAAAATCTTTATTTAATGAATTAGATGCCATTTCATCTGATTTCGGTATTGAGGCGCGAAAAATATTAGAAGAAAAATTAAAATCGAATCATGGCAATCCATTACTAGGTGAACTTTTTCCGTGGATTATAAAAGACCTAGTTAATGCAAGTTCAGACACTACTCATAAAATCTCTGTGGGATGGCTTGCAGTATATCTTTATACATTATTCTTAGATGAATATGTTGATAGCCCGAAAGTAATTAATTCAAAAAAATTTATAACAGGATCAATTTTAGCAAAGACGGGGTTGTTGAAGATTAGTAAAATCACAAATAACACACCGTATGAGGAATATGTTGATAAAGCGTTTTCCTTTTCAGCACACAATCAAAATCTTGATGTAAGTCTCCAAAGGAAAATAACCGATTCAGAAATAAAAGCTAACTATTCTGAAGGAAAAAACTACGTGGTTCTTTCTTGCGCAGGAGCATTGGCGGCATTGAATAGTAATCATGGGGAGTTCATTACTCAATTCACTAAAACCTTATTGCTTGCTTTACAATATTTGGACGATTTAGCTGATTATGAGGATGACTTTAAAAAAAGGAATATTACTGTTTT
>Ga0247727_10000938_pt1 | contig 70853 bp, 58 predicted proteins | sample WisWelCaveWW1625_FD_202498 | JGI IMG/M metagenome (GOLD analysis project Ga0247727, IMG submission 202498) | Biofilm microbial communities from Wishing Well Cave, Virginia, United States - WW16-25 | ecosystem: Environmental > Aquatic > Deep subsurface > Groundwater > Cave microbial mat | place... | reverse complement strand
AGGGAAAGATGGGGCTGAGATTCATGGTTGTGGGGTTGAAAAGTGGACCGAAAAGGTCCACAGGGAAGCCATCGCCGCCCTTCTATGGACGCGGCCCCATCGGAAAAACGTTTTTCACCGGGAACTATCTAGTTCCCGGTGAAAAACGCTTTTTTCCGTGATTGACAACCCTATCGAATTGCATTAGATTCTAATGATGGACTACCTGTCGCGGTATATGGAGCTCATGTCGGACACGACTTTCGCCATCGGCGCGGGTCTGTTCGGCGTCGGCCTGGTGATCTTTTTCGGTTTGCTCGCTAAACTGGCCAAGGCCGGAAAGTCTTCGGACGCCCCGATGGACCCGGCGACCGACCTGGGGGGCGGATCGTTGACCCCGGCGGCCTCTCCGCCGGCCCCCAACCTCATGCCCCCCGTCATGCGGCCCGTTCCCCCGGCGGCGGAACCGCCCAAATTCACTCCCTCCCCAACGGACACCACCAAAATTGAGCCCCGGGCGGACCTGGCCAAAACCGTGGTGATGTCGCCGGGCGAACTTCCCCGGCCCACCGCATCGCCCCCGATGGACATCGGCATGTACGAAGTGTTGGTGCGCCGCATCGCCTCCATCGAAAGCGAAGTCAAGAAAGACCCCTTGTTCCTGGACCCCATCATGAAGCGCATCGGGCAGTTGGAGCGAAAAATCGATGACTTGTCCGGGCTGGCCCCAAAAGTGGACGAGTTGGCCCGGCGCCCTGCCGGAGCGGCGGGCGGCGTTTCCGAGGAGCAGTGGGCCGCGCTTTCTCAAAAAGTGGAGGAGTTGTCTCAGCGTCCGGCGCCGACGTCCACCGTTTCCGATGAACAATGGGCCGCGCTGTCCCAGAGAGTCGAGGAGTTGGCCCGCCTGGCCGAGCAAACTCCCGCCCCGGCTCCCGAGGGGTGGAGCGCCGGCGTTTCCCATGAAGAATTTCAGTCGTTCAAGGAAAAAGTGCACGGCCTCCAAAAAATCCTTGAACACCTGGCCGAGTCCCCCATGAACCCACCCTCATGAAACGTGGAATTCTGTTTCTGCTTATCGTCTTGGACCTCGCCTTTTTGGGGGCGGTGGGTCTCCGCCTATGGCAACGCTACGGCGAACTTGCCTCCGTCCCCTTGGCCTCGGCCCCCATCACGGAAGAACCCCCAGCCTTAGCACCGCCGCTGGACCCCGCCGCCGAGGTCGTGTCCTCGACCGACACCGTCGTGGTGTCCAGCGCCACCGCCGCACCCGCGGAAATGACCGAACCTGTCGAGGGATCGCCCGAGACCGCCCCCGCGGCCGCCGCTGGGGGCCGTCCCGGTTTGTCGGATGGGGCGGAATCCGTCCTTTCCTCCACCTCGGCGGCGCCAGTGTCCGTCGGCAAAAAAACGCGGAAAATACGATTTCAATACGTCAACCCCGCGGTCAGCAAGGTGTCTCTGACGGGCGATTTCAACAACTGGACTCCGGAACCTTTCCGCAAGTCGGCCAGCGGCGTCTGGACGCTGAATGTCGATCTCCCCCCGGGGGATTATTCCTACAATTTCATCGCCGATGGCAGGACCCTTCGGGATCCCACCCAGCGCCGAACCGATGACAAGGGGCGCTCCCTGTACCGTGTGTCGCCCCCGGCGCCTTAGGATCCTGAAGATTCCCCTCGTAAATCCGCGTCTGTTTCCTTCTTGAAAAAACCCCCAACTGGCTTTATACTCACACAGATGCGTCCTAACGAATTTCGACATTCCTCCCCGCGAAACCGAACTCTTTTACTTTTCCGGGGCGCGTGGATTTTCGCCGCCCTGGTTTTGGGGTTGACCTTCGCGCTGGGGGAGGCGCGGACCGCCAAGGAATCCGAGCCGATCCGCTACTTTCAATTTAAATTCCGCGGCGATCAACCCATCGAATCCCTGCTGGGTTTTCAGGGGTTCGTCCAGAAAAATACCCCGGGCGTGGAGGGGCTGAAAGGACAGTACGCGGTGGCCGACGCTTTGATGGCTCAGGGGCATTTTGAGGACGCCGCAAATATCCTCAAAGACATCGTGGAGGTTGCCCAGGCCGACGAGTTTTTTCGGGCCAGCGTCCTTATGAAACTGGCCGATTGCCACATGCGCCTGGCTCTTTTCCCCGCGGCGGCCCACTATTACACCGCCGCCATCCAATCGGGCGTCCGCTCCATCCTTCCCGAGGCCACCATCGGCCTCGCGCTCGCCGCCGTCGCCAAGGGGGAGCGGGAAAAGGCCTTCGTACATTTCCAGGAGCTCATCGCGTTCAACCCGGCCTACCAGAAACACCCGCGCTACATGTTTCCGCTGGGATTGATCCAATGGGAAGTGCACAAGTACGAGGGTGCTCTCGAGTATTTCATGAAGGATGAGAACAACCCCGCCAGCCTCTATTTCGCCGGCCTGTGCCACCGGGCATTGAAAAGAGTCCCCGACACCGCCGCGGTCTTCCGAAGAATTACGGAGGACCATCCCGAGTCGGTGTGGGCCCAACGCGCCCGGTTCGAGGCGGGGGAAACGTTTTACCAGCAGAGGGACTTCACCCTCGCGGCCCAGACCTTTCAGAACATCTACCGCGACCGGCCGTCCGACCGCTGGGAGACCTTGGCCTATTACCGCATGGCCTGCGTGGATTTGCAGCAGAAAAATTACAAGGCGGCCGAAGAAAAGCTGACCCTCCTGGCCGATGACAACAAGGCCCCCCAGCTCCTCCCCAACATCACCTACCTCCTGTCGGAGGCCCTGGCCCAGCAGAAGAAAGTCGGGCGGCTGATTGAGACGCTGGAGGGCGCGCAGCGATCCAAGCGCAAGTCCGTCGACAACATGTACCGCTTGGTGTGGGCCTACACCGCCCAGGGCGACTACCCCAAGGCCATTGATCTGGCCAACGATTTTCTGAGCACCCAGTTGGACGCCGATTTGACGCCCCGGGCGCTGCTCGTCCAGGGCTACGCCTTCAACAAGCTGGGGAAACTTCCGGAGGCCTTCGCGAGCTATCAGCTCGTGGTGGAAAATTTTCCCGGGACCCCCTACGCGGCGAAAGCCACGGAACTGGCGGCGATGAACTACTACCGGGCCGCCCAATTCAAGGCCGTCACGACGCAAGTCAACAGCCTTTGGGAATCCATCGATCAAGGGGTCCGCACCCGCTACCCGGAGACCTATTATTGGCTGGCCCAGGCCCAGTTGAAGCTTCGCCGCGGCGAGGAGGCCGAGCGGTTGTTCAAGCAATTCGCGAAATGCGCGCCCCCCAAGCACCCCTGGTTGGCCCCGGCGCTTCGCGCCCAGGCCCTTTCAAGCGCCCTGGGCAAGAGCTCGGAAAACGCCCTCCCTATTTTGCAGCGCGCCTATCAAAACGCGGCCGACCTGGGGGACCGGGCGCTCATGGGCAAGCTCACCCTCGACATGGCCAACATCTCCTTCAACGCCAAAAAATACGAGAAGGCTGCGGGATTTTACCGTCAAATGGAGCAGGTGGACCCGAAGAACGAGAAGCTCCCCTTCGCCCTGTTCCAGGGCGGCGTGGCCCTTTACCGGTCCTCCTATTACACCGACGCCGTCGACAATTGGCAAAAACTCGCCAAGCAATTCCCCAAGGACCCCCGCGCGGCGGACGCCCAATTTCGCGCCTCCAAAACGTGGCTGGATTTGGGAAAATACCCCGAGGCCGTCGCGGGGTTAGAAGACCTCATTAAAAACCACCCCACCAGTAATTTCGTGAAGGACGCCCAATTGCAGATCGGCCAGGCCTACTACAACGCCAAGGATTACCCCAAAGCCATCGCGGCCTACGAGGCGTTCCGGGCGCGCTTCCCCCGGGACCCGCAGACCGTCCAGGCCGAGCAGCTGCTTCACATGGCGTATTACAAAAGTGGAATGACCGAAGCCCAGATCGAGGCGAAGACCCACGGCCAGACCAAGAACCCCGTCCTGGTGGACGTCTACTGGGAGGAGGGGGCAAAGCTTTACAACGAAAGGGATTACGGCAAGGCCCGCGAGCTGTTTGAAAAAATGATTTTCAATTTCCCGACGTCTTCGCTCGCTCCCCAGGCCTCCTTCTACCGCGCGGAGGCCCTCTACATGGAGGAGAAATTCGACGAGGCCGTCGTGGCCTACCAAGGATTCTTACAGAGCTACAAAGACGACGCCCAACGCAACCTCGCTCTCTTCCACCTGGCGGTCAGCCAATTCAGCAAAAAAGATTTTGAACCCGCCGCGCGGAGTTTTGAGCTGTTCACCCAAACTTTTCCCCAGGACCCCCTGGCCAAGAACGCCGCGCAGAACACCGCCTTGGCGTACATCCAGGCCCAGGACGTCGAGGAGGCGGTGGACGCCGTGGACAGCTACGCGGAGGTGTTCCCCAACGCCGAGGATGTGGGGCCGACCGTCATTCAATTGGGCCAGTTAATGGAGAAGATGGGCCAGGACGAACGGGCGGCCCAAGCCTACCGCCGGGTCCCCGTCAGCCGCCCCGAATACGCGGAAGCGCTTTACCACGTGGCGCGGGTTTACCGGGAAATCAAGAACGCCGCGGAGGAGCAGAGGGCCTACGAGGATTTACAGGCCCTCACGGCGAAGGCGGACCCCTACCGCGTCTCCGCTCTTTTGCAGTTGGGGGACCTTTACGTTTTGCAGGGCCAGTTGCCCAAAGCGACGGCCGCTTACAAGGACGTCGTCAACCACGCCGCCGATCCCGACAGCCGGGAGCGCGCGCGCGGACAACTGGCCGCCTTGAGCGCGGCCGAAGTCAAATGAAAAACATCAACGGAGGAAGACAATGCAGAATTTGACTTTTTTGGAAATCTTAAAGATCAGCATGGTGATGCCGGTGTTGCTGGCGCTCTCGGTCGTGCTGGTGGCCGTCACCATTGAACGGTTGGTTTTTTACGCCCGGATGGCGAAATTGGACCCCCGACTTTTCCGCCGCATCAAAGACCATTTGACGGAAGGACGCCTTTCGGAAGCCCGGGAAGCGGCCGGACGCGCCAAGGGACTCGTTGCCGAAGCCCTCGAAGCGCTGTTGGGCGCCGCGACGGCCCACCACAAAAACCGCGCCGACATGGATTACGTCTTAACGCTGTGCTTTCAGCGCACCCAGTCTTTGCTGGGCCGGCGGTTGGGGGTGTTCGGCACCTTCAGCTTTATTTCGCCCCTTCTGGGCCTGCTGGGAACGGTGCTGGGCGTCATGACGGCCTTCCGTGATTTGGCCCTGTCCGGCCAGGGGGGACCGACGGTGGTGGCGGCCGGTATTTCCGAGGCCTTGATCGCCACGGCGGCCGGCATCGCGGTCGCGGTGACCGCGGCGCTCATTTACAACTATTTTAATTTCCGCATGCGGCACATCCTGAACAGTCTCAACATTTTCGGGCAGGAAATCACCCTGATCCTCACGGCCGGCAAAGACCATTGACCCTTTATGCATGATCCCCTGGACGACGGCGACTTGGCCGAAACCGAAAAGATCAACGTGGTCCCGCTGGCGGACCTCACGCTGGTGCTCCTCATCGTTCTCATGGTCCTTTCGCCCATGATCAGCCAATCCATGATCCACGTTTCAGTCCCCACGGTCAAAAGCAATCTTGAGGACCCCAAACCCGAAACGCCGGAGGCGGAGGCCAACAGCGAGCCGTTGCTGGTGGCGGTGACCGCCGAGGGCTACCGGTTGAACAACAACTTGCCGGTGTCTTTGGACGATCTTAAGATCGCCCTGGCCGCGCGACTCGAGGAAAACCGGAAACGGCCCGTGCTCGTGACGGCGGAGAAAAGCGTCGGGGTGGGACGGGTGGTGGAAATCCTGGATTTCGCCAAGATTTGCGAGGCCGAAAGCGTCTCGTTGGTGAAAAGCGGGGAAGCGGAGGCCCCGCAACAGCCATGATGGACAACCGGCGGAAAATTTTAAGCGACGGTCCGATCGCGGGGGTCAACATCGTTCCGGTCATCGACCTGTGCCTGGTGTTGCTCGTCGTCCTCCTCATCATTTCGCCCCTGTTGGAAAAGGTGCCGGTGGAAGTGACTCTGCCTAAGGCCCACGCGCGGGAAGAAAAGGAAAACAGCGTTTCGGTCACCGTCTCCCCAGACGGCCGGATCGCCTTGGACACCCTCCTGCTCCGCCGGGAGGACTTGCCGAGGGCCATTCGAGCTTCGATACAACGGGAAGGGCCCAATTTGTTGATCATCGTCCGCACGGACGAAAATGTGACCTACGGTGATTTGACGGAGATTTTGAAGGTCATCAAGGACGCCGGCGCCAAAAACATCGCCGTGGGGACCGAATTGATAAAGGAAGCCGCCCTGCCGTGAGGAACAAAGTGAACGCTGCGGTGTCACTCTCTTGGGGATCGTTGTCTTGGGAGGTCCGATGATAAGCCGATGGGAATTGCCCTATGAGCGCTCGCCGCTGGGGTTGGACGCCCTCCTCTTCGCCTTGGCCGTCGCTCTCCATTCCCCTCTGTTATTGTTGCACATGAAAGCGCCTTTAAAAACGACCGCTAACCAGCCCCGTTTCGTGGAAGTGAAACTGTTGGAGGACATCCAAATCAAAATCGATAAAAACCCGATTACGGTCCGTCCCGCGGCGGGCCCCGCCATTACGAATCCCATCGAATTGCCCAAGTACCGTGAGCTCCTCAAGCGGATTCAGGCCGAACGCCTTAACCCCAATCTTCCGCCCATCCCAGCGCTGATACCTCGGGTCTCTCCCGGGATCAAACCCGCCCTGGGGGTCAAAACCAAGATCGAAAACCTCGAGCCGAAGCCTTTGGCCACGAAGGACCCTTTTAAAGGTCCCAACGCGCCCAAATTGGGGTCCGGTGGCGCGAAGTTAAGGGCCGGTTCGGGCGGCGGGATCATCGCGGGGACCGGTAGGGACCTTGGGGCCATCGGCGAATCGGCAGGTCCCGCCCTCGCTAACAAATGGTCTTTCTCCGTGGGAGCGGGACAAATCGCCTCCATCGGCGGATCCGAGGGAACAATTGAGGGAACAATTAATGTCGGGGGCGGCGGGGGAGGCGGCGTGGTCGCGATCCGAACCACCTCGCGCGCAGGGGCCGATCTGACCGCGCTGGAACCGGAAATTAAAACAGACCGGGGTGCTTTCGGCGGCACCGGGTTGCCGAGCGGCCTCGGCAGCCCGCGCCCCGGCGGTCTGGGGGGAGCCGGGGCGGGAGCGGGGGGATTGTCCGGCACGGCCATCCCGATCCAACGTCCAGCCTTTATCATCATGGGGGACCTCAAAGACCGACAACTGATCTATCGGGAGAAACCGGATTACCCCGCTATGCTCCGGAAAAGAGGCGTGGAAGGCACCGTTCAATTGCGGTTTACCGTCACTTCCGCGGGTAACGTCAAGGACATTTCCATTGAAAAATCCTCCGGTTACTTGGAAATGAATCAAGCCGCCATCGCGGCCCTCCGGAAGTGGGCCTTTGTACCCTTGGACCGGTTTGAGGACCAAGAAGGCACGATCATTTTGACCTTTGCGCTCCGATGAAAACACGACTCTCGATCCTCCTTCTCGCGCTCGGCGCCGTCTTTGTTTTGCCCTTGTCCGCGGCCCGAAAAACCTGGCCCCAGGACAAAGACCAGGAACGCGCGCGTCCATCGGGAAAATCCATTTTTAAATCGACGCCGAAAGACAGCGTCGGGACCGTGACCTCCACCGGAACCGCCCAGGCCCTCCCGGAGTCCACAGGGCGGAAGTCTGGCGAGGACGCCGAATCCATGGACGTCACCATCACGGGGGAGGCGCGCGATGAAATCCCCGTGGTGCTGGACGCCCCGCCCTTGGACCTCCCCTTTAAGGACGTCGCCGGCCTCTCCCGCGACGGGCAGACGGACCGGGTGCTGAACGGGCCCATGGAGCACATCGGCGGCGGCGAACTGCTCTCCCTGGCCCTGCTGGACCCCCGGCAGGTCCTCGGCTCGCTTCCCGTCAAGATTCCCGCGCCGCCGTTCATCCAGATGGAGTTGGCGCCGGGCCTCGAGGCCGCCCATTGGGACTTCCGTGTCTTGGACGAAGCCAACCAAATGGTCCACCGCGCGGAGGGCGACGCCCTACCCAAGGACCTCATCGTCTGGGACGGCCTGGCCCAGGGCGTCATGAAAATTCGCGCGGGGCAGGTGTACACGCCGCTCCTCATTTTGACGACCAAGGCGAGAAAAATCGACCGTTTTTACGGCGAACCCGTCCTGTTCGACGTGATGCAATATCCCCAGGGGGACCTGCGCCGCGTGGAATTCCTGAACGAAAGCCTGTTCGGCATGGGTTCGGCGGACATCTTCCCCGAAATGGCGCCGGCGATGAAGCCGCTCTTGAGCCTCATGCGGCGAAACACGGGTTCGCTCTATCACGTGACGGTGTATTACACCCCGAGCGAGGCCAACCTGGCGCGGGCCCGCCTCAAGACTCTCAAAGACCTCTTTGAGGAATCGCTGATGCAGGAAGCCTCCGCCTTTGTCTTCGAAACCGCCCCCGCCGTCGAACGGGGGGACATCACGGAAGTCCTCTTCTCCTCGAGCTTTTGAGGCGGCCCATGGCGTTTTTTCCTCCCGGGCTCCGACACGCCGCCCTGATCCTGGCCCTCGCTGTCTTTGGCGCCGTCGGCGCCGCCCGTGCGGCGGAAGACATGGCCAAAATGATGGACAGCGCCACCAAGCTCTACCAGGAGGGCAACTACAAAAAGGCGATGCGCCAGTTCCTCAACGTCCTGAACGTGGACCCGAACAACGCCGAGGCGAAGGATTACCGCAACCGGTGCATGGACAAAATCGTCGAAGGCGAACTCGGCGTCCGCGTGGAAAAACCCGGCAAGACCCCCAATCTGCCGGGCCCGGGAATGAGGAACCCCAACGCGCCGCCGGCCCCGGGGTCGATCCGCTCCACCCGAGGGTTCCGCCCGCAACCCCGGTCCCCGAGCCGCGCGGGCGCTCCCGGAGTCAAGGGGAGGAAAAAGAAGCCCGTCACGACCGTCGCGGCCGATAAGCCCACCGCCAAGGACCTGTTGGCCCAGCGCGACGTCTTGGTGGAGGACTACCGCCGCCGGATTTTGGGCAAGGAAAGTTCCGTCTGGTTGGAATCCAAGCGTAACCAAGTGGAAGTGGTCCTCTACATGAACCGCCTCTTTCTGCCCATGACCGATCAGTTGGCGACCGACGCCTACCCGATGTTGGAGGCGGCGGCCGCGGAACTCCGAAACAATCCCAAGAAACCCGTTCTGCTTCGCGCCGTGGACAACATGTCCCCGGCGGTCCGCCACACCATGATCGACCTTCCGGCCCGCCGCAGCGCTGTGGTTTTCGGCTATTTCACCCACGCCACCCTCGGGGACAAGCGGCCGGCGGAAGCGTCCCCGGCCCTCATCGCCGACGATTTGGCCGACTGACCGCCCTTCCCTCCTCCACCCCCCTCCCATGAAATTTTCCCTGTTGGCCGGCGCCCGGTTTTGACCGTTCCCCCGCACCTTTCGCCGCAAATACAATCGTGGGGCGCGTTTCCACCGACGGAGATCCTTCTTGACAGCGCTCCGGAAATCCTTTTAAATGAGGCCCCGGCGCTAAATCACCCCGTTCCGCCGAACCCATGATCCGCCAAAACAAGGCCCCGCTTTTCGACACGCTTTTGAGCCACGCCAAAAACCGTGTGGTCTCTTTTCACACCCCCGGCCACAAAAACGGCCGCGGCATCGACCCGCGCCTCCGCGCCTTCACCGGCCGCAACGTCTTTTACATGGACGTCACGGTCTTCCCCGAAGTCGATTCCCTGCACGATCCGGTGGGCCCCATCAAAAAAGCCCAGCAGCTGATGGCCCTGGCCTACGGGGTGGAGCACTCTTTCTTCCTGGTCAACGGTTCTTCCGTCGGCAACATGATCATGCTGATGTCCGCCTGCCGGCCCGGTGATTCGGTCATCATCTCGCGGAACGCCCACAAGTCCACCATGGCCGGCGTGATCCTCTCGGGGGTGTGGCCGATTTGGATCCGCCCCAAGGTGGACCAAAACCTGGACATCCTTTTCGATTCGAGCCCGGAGCAGGTCGAAGAAGCGCTCCGCATGTTTCCGGAGGCCAAGGCCGTCTTCGTCACCAGCCCCACGTACAACGGCGTCACCGCGGACCTGGTGAAGATCGCCGAGATCTGCCACTCCCGGGGCAAAATCCTCCTCGTGGATGAGGCCCACGGCCCCCACCTCAAATTCCACGAAGATCTGCCGGTCTCGGCCGTCGAAGCCGGCGCCGACATGTGCGTCCAATCCACGCACAAGATCCTTTCGGCCCTCTCCCAGGGGTCCGTGCTACACGTCCAGTCGGACCTCGTGGACATCACCCGCGTCCGGCGGTCGGTGTCCCTGATCCAGACCACGAGCCCCAACTACCTGATCCTGGCCAGCCTCGATCTCGCCCGGCGGCAGGCCGTGATGGAGGGGGAAAAGCGCCTGGAGCGCGTGATCCGCGCCGCAGAAGCCGGCCGGAAGCGGCTGAACACCCTCAAAAATATTTTCTGCATCACCCGCAAGGACATCCTGGCCCGCGGTTACGACATGGACCCGACCAAACTCACCATCAACGTCACCCGCACGGGCCTGTCGGGCCATGAGATCGAGGACATCCTGGCCCGGGAGTACAAGGTCCAGGTCGACGCCGCCGATCTGTTCAACCTCATCGCCATCCTGGGCATCGGGTCCGACAAGTCCGACGTGGACCGTCTGGTGGGAGCGCTGGAGGAAATCGATGGGAAGTACAAGGGCGAATCCCAAAACTGGGTCCTGCAGATCCCCGAACTGAGCACGGAAATGGTGATGAACCCGCGCGACGTGTTCCTCCACCACAAGGCCAAGCGGGTGCCCCTGTCGCGGTCGGTCGGCCAAATTTCCGCCCAAACGCTCACCCCCTACCCGCCGGGGATCCCCGTGCTGATACCGGGTGAACGGATCACTCAAGAAATTGTAGACTACCTCGCGGATTTGGCCCAAAAAGACATCCGCGTCGTGGGCCAGGAGGGCGAAGCCCTCCGCACCGTCAAAGTCGTCGCCGTGCGATAGGAGTTCTGCATGTCCCTAAAAAAATCAAAGTCCAAGAAAGCCGCGCCGGCCAAAAAGAAGGTTCTTAAACAGCGCGGCACGAACGCGTACGAAAAACGCCTGCTTCAAATGCGGGAGGACATCATTCATTTGGTGAGGGAAAATCAGGACGCCGAGCCCATGAACGAAGTGGGCGACGAGGCCGACGCGGCCACCAAGTCCTCCGAGCGGGAACTGTTGTTTGAATTGTCGGACAACGAGCGCCACAGCCTGGACGCGGTGGAGGCGGCCCTCCGCAAAATCAACACCGGCGTCTACGGGCTTTGCGAATCCTGCCGCGCCAAAATTCCCGCTCCGCGCCTGAAAGCCATCCCCCACGCGCGTTACTGCATCAGCTGTCAGGCCCGTTTCGACTCCCCCCGAGGGTAGATTTCTGCCGGACGATGAGGCCGCCCCATCCGACAATCCGGGACGGCCCCTGGCGGCGGCCGCCCCGTGCGTCATTGACACCCGGGGTTTTCGTTGCCCTCTGCCCACCGTTAAGGCCTCCTTGGCCCTGGAAACTCTGGCGTCCGGCGCCATTCTGGAGCTCCAGTCCGATGATCCGGCCACCCGGCGCGACCTCCCGGCCTGGTGTTCCGAGTTCGGCCACCGCTTGTTGGGCGTCTCGGAATCCATTAATTTTTTTACGTTGAGGATTCAAAGGAAATGAACCTTCGCCTTTCGATCGAGCGGCGTCCCCGGAAGCCGCTCCCCCTGGCCGTGCCGGTTTTCCAGACGGAGGGGGGGCCGGCTTGGGGCCGGGGCCAAGCGGCCCTTCCGCCGGCCCTTCTGAAGGAGGCCCGCGACGACGGGTTCGCCGCCAAGGGTGGGGAAACCCATCTTTTCCACCCCCGGGACGGACGTCCGGCGGAGCGGATGTTGTTGGTGGGTTTGGGTAAAAAATCGAAGGCGGACGGCTCGTCGGTCCGGCTGTACGGCGCCGCCCTCGCGCGCCGCCTCGCCGAGGTCCGGTGGCCGGCGGCGCGGGTCCACGTGCCCGATGACGTGGTTCCCTTGCCGGAGGCGGTTCAGGCCGTCGCCGAAGGCTTGTCGCTGGCGGATTACCGCTTTGACCGCCACAAGAGCGCCCGGCCCCCCCAGGGGGGTGTGCGCCATTTCTTCCTGTCCGTCACCGACCGCGCCCCCAAAACCCTGGAGTCCCGGCTCAACCGGGGGCTCTTGATGGCCGAGGCCGTTCGATTCGCCCGCGACCTCATTAACGAACCGCCCAGCCGTAAAACCCCCGTCGCTCTCGGCCGGGCGGCCCGCGAACTGTCCGGCGGACCCGTTCGGGTTCGTGTCTACGACAAGGCGGCCCTGGGCCGCATGGGGGCCGAGGCGCTCCTGGGCGTCAACCGGGGGAGCGCCCACCCGCCGGTTCTCGTGCACCTTCATTACCGCCCCGTCCGACAATCCGGGACGGCCCCTGGCGGCGGCCGCCCCGCTGGCAAACCCCTCCGCCGCCTGGCCTTCGTCGGGAAGGGGATCACCTTCGATTCCGGCGGCCTTTCCCTCAAGACCGCCGATGGCATGGCGGCCATGAAATACGACATGGCCGGCGCCGCCACCGTTTTCTCACTTTTCAAGGTCCTGCCGCGGCTTGCGCCGCGCCTGGAAGTTCACGGCATCGCCCCCCTCACGGAAAACATGCCGGGGCCCGACGCCTACAAGCCGGGCGACGTCGTGAGGGCCTTGAACGGAAAAACCATCGAGATTTTAAACACCGACGCGGAAGGGCGGGTCGTCCTGGCCGATGCGCTCTCCTTCGCCTCCCGCCTTCCCGCCGATGAGATCATCGACGTGGCCACCCTCACCGGCGCGGTCACCGTCGCCTTGGGAAAATCCTACGCGGCCCTCATGACGAACACCCCCCGCCTTGAGGAAGGCCTTCGCCGGGCCGCGTCGGCGGCCGGCGAGAAGCTGTGGCCCTTGCCGTTGGAGGCCTCCTACCGGGAGCACTTCCGAAGCAAAGTCGCCGACGTCAAGAACATCGGCAACGCGGGGGAGGCCGGCACCATCATCGGCGGCCTGTTCCTGCAGGAATTTGTGGGGGAAAAACCGTGGGCCCACGTGGACATGGCCGGGGTCGGCTGGAACGCCGCCGGGAGTCCGTTGAGCGCTCCCGGCGCCACCGGGGCCATCGTTCGGACGTTTTTGAATTACATCCTGGAGGCCGACGCATGAAGCTGACCGGCAAAAAAGTCGCCATCCTTTTGGAACGCGATTACCAGGATATGGAAGTGTGGTACCCGGCTTTTCGACTGAAGGAGGAGGGAGCCGCCGTTCTTTTGGTCGGCACCACCGCGAAGGAATACAAAGGGAAATTCGGTTATCCCGCGACCGCGGATGTCCTCATCGACCAACTCCGCCCCGCCGACGTTGACGCCGTGGTCATTCCGGGCGGATGGGCGCCGGACTTCCTGCGCCGGTTTGAAACCGTCCTTGAATTCGTCCGGGAGGTCCACCGCGCCGGAAAACCCGTGGCCGCCATTTGCCACGCCGGTTGGGTTTTGGCTTCGGCCGGGATCCTGAAGGGCAAAACGGCGACTTCTTTTTCAGCCATCAAGGACGACGTCGTGAACGCCGGAGCCCGCTGGGTGGACCAGGAAGTGGTGGTGGACGGAAATTTAATCACCGCCCGGAAACCCGACGACCTCCCGGCGTTTTGCCGGGAATTGATCGCCCGACTCTCGGGTGTTCCCGCGGGGAAGTGAATCGTGGCCGTTAAAGTTTGCTCCCAAAAGGACCTCCCGCCGGGCGATGTCCGCGTGGTGTGCGTTGAAGACAAAGAAATCGCGGTGTACAACATCGGCGGCCGGCTCCATGCCATGGAAAACACGTGCCCCCACCAAGGAGGCCCGTTGAGTGATGGCCGCGTGGAAGGGAACATCGTCACTTGTCCCTGGCACGCCTGGCAATTTGACGTGACGACCGGCGGCCTGGTGATGAGCCCCGTCACCCGCCTGGCCACCTATCCCGTTGAAATCCGAGGGGAAGATGTCGTCCTCCTCATGAAACCCCCGTCCTCCCCTCCGCCGCCGGGCCCCTGATCCCGCCATGCCGCCGCTCAAAACGCTTTCCATCGCCCACAGCCCGGATCCGGACGACGCCTTCATGTTCTTTGGCATGGCCCGGGGGGGGGTGCCTCTGAACGGCTGGCGCGTCAAGCATATCTTGAAAGACATCCAAACCTTGAACCGGGACGCCCGGCGGGGTCGGCACCATTTGACGGCCATTTCCGCCGCCGCGTTCCCCGCCGTGGCCGACAAATACTGGGTCCTCTCGGTCGGGGCCTCCGTGGGGCGCCGGTACGGGCCCATCGTCGTCTGCCGGCCGGAAAACGCCAAGGCCTTCGGCGCCACGGATTGGAGCGGCCTGCGCGTGGGAACCCCCGGGCCGGAAACCACGGCCCTCTTGACGCTCCGTTTGGCCCGGCCCGGATTCACCGCGGTGAACATGTCCTTCGACAAAATCCTCGGCGCGGTCCGCCGGCGCGACATCGACGGCGGGCTCATCATCCACGAGGGGCAATTGACCTACGCCCGGCACGGGCTGGCCAAAGTCCTCGATTTGGGACGGTGGTGGCACCGGGAAACGGGGCTGCCTCTTCCACTCGGACTCGACGTCGTCCGAAGGGATTTGGGCCTCACGGAGGCCCGGCGCCTGGCGGGCCTCCTTCGCGAAAGCATCCGCCACGCCTACCGGCACAAATCGGCCGCGGTCCGCTACGCTCTCCGCTTCGGCCGCGGCATCGACGCTCGCGTGGGGGAAAAGTTCGTCAAAATGTACGTGAGCCGCGACACCCTGGACCTCGGCCGCGACGGCGAGCGGGCGCTTCGAAAGCTGTTCGCCCGCGCCCGCGCCCGCGGCCTGCTTGATCGGATTCCCGCTTTCCGCGTCATCCGCCCCTCCGTCTAAAAAATCGCCTTGACACCTCTCCCTTCGGGGGGTATATAAAGAGGCAGCACACCCATCCACAAACACCTTGGCGAGGTCTCTGATTTTGGTAAATCGCATGGCCCTATGCCGTCATCTTCCTCCAACCCGTTGACGCCCTCCCTGGGCGCCGCCGGGACCTCCCCCCGAGGGCTTAGGTTCGTCTGGAACACCGGGCGCCGCACTCTTTTTGGCTTGTGGCGGCGGCTTTCCTCCCTGATCACTCTCCGCACGAGGCTCCTGTGGATTTTGGTTTTGGCTTTCGCGCCGGCTTTTGCGCTGATCGTGAGGGACCACGCGGAACGCGAACGGGCGGCGGCCCACCGCATCGCCCAGGAGGCCCTCCGCACCGCCGGTCTCGCGGCCGAAGGATACGCCCGGACCCTGGAAGGCACCCGCCACGTCTTGGTGGCCTTTACCCAACTACCAGATCTGCGCGGTAACGACCCCAAACCGGCCAACAAAATCTTGAGGGCGTTTTTGGCCCGTTACCCGAACTTCATGAACATCGGTGTCATCCATCCCACGGGACGGGTTTTCGCCAGCGCTCTTCCCTTTGACCCCAAGCTCGACTTGTCCCACCGCCATTATTTCAAAGAGGCCATGGAAAAAAACGATTTCGCCGTGGGACGGTACCAAATCGAAAAGATCACACGCCAAGCCAGCGTCAACTGCGGCTTTCCCATCCGCAACGCGGCGGGGCGGCCGGCGCGCGTCGTGTTCGCGGCTCTGAACTTGGCGTGGATGAACCGTTTGGCCTCGGGGATTCCCATCCCCGACGAATCCCGCTTGCTCCTGTTGGACCGGGATGGGGCCGTGCTGGCCGCCGCCCCCGCCGAGGCGGCGACTCCGGGGACGACGATCCCTTCCTTTGACGCCTTGATTTCCTCTCAAGCGCCGCCGTTGACCAACGCGGGGCGCGTGACCGAGGACCGGGAGCGGCTTTACGCGGTGGTTCCCATTCGCAATCCGCTGGGATCGGGCTTTCACACGATTTTTGAAATTTCCCGGCGTTCGGCCTATCGCGAATCCAACCTCCGCTTGTACATCAATTTGGGCCTGCTCATTTTTTCCGCCTTCCTCGTGCTCGTCCTGGGCAGGGCCGCCGGCGACATTTTCATCACGCGCCATGTGACCGCCCTCTTAAACGCCACCCGCCGGCTCGCGCAAGGCGATCGGTCGGCCCGCACCGGGATCACCGACGGCCCCGGAGAAATCGGCGAGCTGGCCGGCGCGGTGGACCAGTTGGCCGTGTCCCTGGAAAAACGCGACGAGGAACTTCGGGAAATCCACGGGGACCTTGAGCGGCAAGTCACCGAACGCACCCGAGAGCTCAAATCCACAAACGAGCAACTGGAGGCCTTCAGTTTTTCCGTTTCCCACGACCTTCGCGCCCCACTCCGCGCCATCGACGGCTTTTCCCAAATTCTTTTGAATGAGCACGCACTGGGCCTGACGCCAGAAGGTAAACGCCTCCTGGGGGTGGTGGTCAAGAACACCCAAATGATGTCGGCCCTGATCGAGGACCTGCTGACGTTCTCCCGGCTGGGCCGCCAGGAGCCCTGCGCCACGGTGGTGGAAATGGGAGCGCTGGTCCACGAGGTCTACCAAGAGATCCTGGCGTCCGAGAACAGGCGCGCCGTCCAATTCAGCGTGAACGAACTCCCCGTCGCCCGGGGCGACGCCGCCATGGTGCGCCAAATTTGGGCCAATCTCCTCCAAAACGCTCTCAAATTCACCTCCCAGCGGGCCAACACGTTCATCGAGGTCAGCGCGGATGCGGGGGAGGTCCAGAACACCTATTGGGTCAAGGACAACGGCGTGGGGTTCGAACCCAAGCACGCCCATCGCTTGTTCCATGTATTTCAGCGGCTCCACTCATCGTCCGAATTCGAGGGCACGGGCGTGGGGCTCGCCATCGTTCAGCGCATCGTCCAAAAGCACGGAGGGCGGGTCTGGGCCAAAAGCGTTCCCGGGGAAGGGGCGGTGTTTTATTTTTCGCTCCCGCGGGCGGAAACCCGGCCTTGACCGTCCCCTTTCGCCTCCTCATCGTGGAAGACAGGGCCGAGGACCGCGAGCTCATCGAACACGAGCTCCACCGGGGCAAGGTCACCTTCGAGTCCCGGGCCGTGGAGCGCCGGGAAGAGTTCGTCGCCGCCCTCAAGGACTTCAAACCCGATTTGGTCATCTCTGATTTCTCGCTCCCGCAATTCGACGCCTTGGAAGCGCTTTCCATCCTCACCCATTACCACCCCGGCCTTCCGTTCATCCTAGTCACCGGGGCGCAATCGGAGGAAGTCGCCGTCGAGTGCATGAAGCGCGGCGCCGACGACTACATCCTCAAGTCCACGTTGATGCGCCTTCCTTCGGCCGTCCTGAACGCGCTCCGAAAACGCGAGGTCGAACGTCAAAAGGAAAAAGCGGAGGTGGACCTCCACGCGCAGGAAGAGCAATACCGGCTGATCGCCGAGCACACCCGGGACTTGATCTACCTGCTGGACCAAAAAGGCCAATTCACCTACGCCAGCCCGTCCTTCGAGAAAGCGCTGGGTTACCGGCCGGCGGAATTGGTGGGCCGGAAGGCCTTCTCCCTGCTCCATCCGGACGACAAAGTCGCCGCTCGTAAAATTTTTCAAGAGGCCCTGGAGAACCGCGCGGACCGCACCGCACAATACCGCTGTAAAAACAAGGACGGGGCCTGGCTGTTTTTCGAATCGGTCGTCAGTTGGGCCTTCGACAACAACGACGTCCCCATCAAGGCGGTCGTCGTCTCCCGCGACATCAACGAGCGAAAGCGCCTGGAGGAGCAGGTGCGCCAGGCGCAAAAAATGGAGGCCGTCGGCCGTCTGGCCGGCGGGGTGGCGCACGATTTCAACAACCTCCTCACGGCCATCACGGGGTATTCGGAGTTGTTGCTGCGTTCGCTGGACCGGGCGGACCCCCGCCGCGCGGACGTCGAGGAAATTCGGGAAACGGCGGGACGGGCGGCCACGCTCACCCAGCAACTGCTCGCGTTCAGCCGCCGCCAGATCACCCAGCCCACCGTGCTGGACATCAACGATGTCGTCGCGAACCTTCAAAAGATGCTCCGCCGACTCATCGGCGAGGACATCCAGCTCCATACGGCTTTGGCGCCGGACCTTTGCCGTGTGCGCGCCGATGTGGGGCAAATGGAGCAAGTGGTCCTGAATTTGAGCGTGAACTCCCGCGACGCCATGCTGGTCGGGGGCAATGTGACCATTGAGACCTCCAACCGGGAAATCCCGGCGAAGTCGCTCGCAGAACTCGCGACACCGGGGGCGGCCTCGGTCAGAGGCCTCGACACCTGGGGCCGCAGAGCGGCTGATGCGGCAGTGCCGCTGATGCGAGGGGAGTGCGAGAGGGGCGTTCCGCCGGGGAGCTACGCGGTCCTCTCGGTCTCGGACACGGGATGCGGAATGGACGCCAAAACGTTGAGCCACCTTTTTGAGCCTTTTTTTACGACCAAGGAAAAAGGCCACGGGACGGGCCTGGGCCTTTCGACCGTCTACGGCATCGTGGAGCAATCCGGCGGCCACATCCGCGTGGAAAGCGAGATGGGCCGAGGGACCACGTTTTGGATTTACCTTCCCCGCGTGGAAGACGCGGTTCCGGCGCGGGAGAAAGTCACGGAGACCGATGAGTTTTTCAAGGGCAACGAAACCGTGTTGCTGGCCGAAGACGATCGCTCCGTGAGAACCCTGGCCATCCGGGTGCTCACGCACAGCGGGTACCGGGTCCTGGAGGCCGCGAGCGGAGAGGACGCCCTCCTGATTTTGGCGGAAACCACTTCGCCCATCGACCTCCTGGTCAGCGACGTGGTCATGAACGGCATCTCCGGTCCGGAGCTGGCGAAGCGCGTGGGAGAGAAACAGCCCGGCGTCAAAGTGCTTTACCTGTCCGGCTACATGGAAGCGGACATGCGCAACCACATTTTGAGGGACGTGGCCTCGTCCTTTTTGGCCAAACCCTTTCGACCGCGGGATTTGGTCCAGCGGGTTCGACAAACGCTGGACGGGGCGCTGACCAAGGAGACCGAACGCCGGTGAGCTCCCTCCCTACAAAGATGCTCGTGGTCGACGACGAGAAATCCATGCGGGACTTGGCCTCCCAAGTCCTGCGCGCGGCCGAATACGACGTGGTTTGCGCCGCGAGCGGCGACGAGGCCGTCGAGCGGCTCCCGGGCGGTTTCGAACTCATTCTCACCGACCTCGACATGCCGGGGAACACCAACGGCGCCGAACTGACCCGTCGGGTGCGCGCCCAGACCAACGCCGACGTCATCATCATGACGGGATATCCCGACCTTTCCTCCGCCATCCACGCCGTGCGGGAGGGGGCCTACGATTATCTGGTGAAACCCTTTTCACCGGAGACATTGAAAATGGCGGTGGACCGATGCGCGGCGAAACGCCGCTTGTCCAGGGAGTTGGAGCGGGAGCGTGCCCTCCGGGAGGAGCTCAACCGGGCCTACGTGGAACTCTCCCAAATGCAGAAGGTGCGCGACCTCTTCGGCCAGTTCACGACGCCGGAAGTGGCCCGCTTCGTCCTGGAACACCCGGAGGATTTTTGGAAACGGGGCGAGCGACGGGACGTGACGGTGCTCTTCGCCGACGTGCGGCGTTTCACTCCCTTCGCCGGGAGAGTGTCTCCGGAGGCCGCCGTCGAAGCGTTGAACCAAATTTTTGACGTCTTAGTATCGGCCATCCAAGACCAGGGGGGGGTCGTCAATAAATTCCTTGGTGACGGCCTGATGGGCATTTTTGGGGCGCCCCAAATCATCGCGGACCACGCCGGCGCGGCGGCACGGGCGGCCGCGAAAGCCCGCGCCATGCTGCAATTCACGGCGGGCCTTGCGCCGGGTCCCGACGCGTTGCGGGTCGGGTTCGCCATCAACACCGGCGAAGTTCTGGCCGGCTGCCTGGGGGCCCGTGGCCGCAGCGAGTACAGCGTCATCGGTTCCCCCGTGAACCTCGCCGCGCGGATCGAGAAAATGGCCGGCCCCGGGGAAATCCTCCTCGGTCCGGAATCCGCCCGCCGCGTGGCCTCTCATTTTTTCTTGGAATCCCGCGGCCCGGTTTCCCTCAACGGCTTCCCGGAACCCGTGGAACTCTCCGCGCTGTTGGAACCCAAGGCCGGGGCCTTCGCCCCCTCTCCTCGTTAACCTGGACATTTTCCGCGCTCCCCCGCCGGACTTTCTCAGCATCGTACACATTGTCGGGGGGGGCGAAATTAAGTATCTTCAAAATCAATTGTGATCCGATCCAAAGTCCTGGGCCTTGTGATGGCGGGGGGCAAAGGCGAACGCCTGAAACCCCTCACCAACGAACGCGGTAAACCCGCCATCCCTTTCGGCGGCAAGTACCGCATCGTCGATTTTGTCCTTTCCAATTTCGTCAACTCTGGCATCTTCTCCGTTTACGTCCTCGTTCAATACATGTCCCAATCGCTCATCGACTACCTGCGGCTCAGTTGGTCGAACCGCGGGATCACTCCCGCTCATTTCATCACCGTGGTGCCGCCGCAGATGCGGATCGGTGAATTGTGGTACCGCGGGACGGCGGACGCCGTGTCCCAGAACCTCAACTTGATCCGGGATTTCGACCCGGATTACGTGGCCGTTTTCGGCGCGGACCACATCTACCGGATGGACATCGGCCAAATGCTCGCGCATCACATTGAAAAACAGGCGCACGTGACCATCGCGGCGCTGCCGGTGCCCCTCGCGCAGGCGCGGAGCTTCGGCGTTTTGGGCGTCTCTAAGTCCGGCCGTGTGACGGACTTTGAGGAAAAACCCAAGGCGCCCAAACCCATGCCGGGGAACCCCGAGATGGTCACCTCCTCCATGGGCAACTACATCTTCAACCGCGATGTCCTGGAGGAGGTCCTGACCGAAGACGTCAAAAAGGATTCCGCACACGATTTCGGCAAAACCATCCTTCCCCTATTGCTCGAGCGCCACCGGGTGTACGCTTACAATTTCGCCGCGGCCGCGCTCCCCGGGCAGAAAAACCACGAGGAACCCGGCTATTGGCGGGACGTGGGCAATTTGGAATCGTACTGGTCCGCCCATATGGACCTCCTGGGGGCAAAACCCCGCTTCGACTTGAACAACGATGAATGGCCCATCACGGCCGGCCGCTACAACGGCCCGTCCGCCCGGATTCTCGGGCAACAGGTGGAGGATTCGATTTTGAGCGAAGGGGTGGTCGTGAACGGCGCCTTCGTCAAACACAGCGTTCTGGGGCGGGGCGTCATCCTCCATCCGGGCGCGGTCATTGAGGACAGCGTGTTGATGGATTTTTGCGAAGTGGGACCCAATTCCCGGTTTAAAAGGGTGGTGGCGGACCGGTTCAACGTTTTCCCGGCGGACACCGTCATCGGCCATGACCCTGAAAAGGACCTGGTGTCCGGCTGGCACGTGGACAAATCCGGAATCGTCGCCGTGGCCCGCGGCCGAAGCAAATGGGCGCATCTCAGAAGATAGGGGTAATGAGATTCATTTGCGTTCACGGGCATTTTTACCAACCCCCGCGGGAAAACCCCTGGCTGGAGGACGTTGAGGTCCAGGACTCGGCGCACCCCCACCACGACTGGAACGAACGGATCACCCACGAATGTTACGCCCCCAACACCGCCGCGCGAATCCTCGATGACAAGCAAAGGATCGCTCAACTCGCGGACAACTACCTGCAAATCAGCTTCAATTTCGGACCCACCCTCTTAAGCTGGATGGAGCGCCGGGCGCCGGAGATCCACCGCCGCATCATCGAGGCCGACCGGGCCAGCGCGGTAGCCCGCGCCGGGCACGGGAACGCCCTCGCCCAGGTTTACAACCATGTCATAATGCCCTTGGCCTCGCGCCGGGACAAGACGACCCAGGTGGTCTGGGGGATTCACGATTTCGCGTGGCGCTTCGGCCGAAAGCCCGAGGGTCTCTGGTTGTCGGAGACCGCGGTAGACACGGAAACGCTCAATGTCCTGATTGAAAACGGGATCCGCTTCACCGTGCTTTCACCGAACCAAGCCCGCCGGGTCCGGCCCGCGCGCCGAAGCGTGGACCGGGCCGACCCGGGGGACTCCCGCCCCCCCGCCGATTGGGAAGACGTTTCGGGCGGACGGGTGGACCCCAGCCGTCCGTATCTCTGGCGGTCGCCGGCGGGGGGGGTCATCGCGCTCTTCTTCTACGACGCTCCCATTTCCCGCGCCGTCGCCTTCGAGGGCGCGTTGAACAGCGGCGAGACCTTCGCCGCGAGATTGTTGAGCGGATTCTCCGCCGAACGCGACGGCGGGCAACTCGTCAACGTCGCCACCGATGGTGAATCCTACGGGCACCACCATCGGTTCGGGGAAATGGCGCTGGCCTACGCCTTGAAAAAAATCCGCGAAGACGGCGCCGCCACGTTGACCAACTACGGGGAATTTTTGAGCCGTTTCCCTCCCACGTGGGAAGTCGACGTCGTGGAGGCGTCCTCCTGGAGTTGCCCCCACGGCGTGGAACGCTGGCGGTCCGATTGCGGCTGCCGCATGGGGACCCATCCCCATTGGACCCAGGCGTGGCGGACGCCGTTGCGGGATTCCCTGAACGACCTCGCCGATTCGATCGATCGTCTCTTCGAAGAACGGGGCGGCCTCCTTTTTCGCGACCCCTGGCGCGCCCGAAACGCCTACATCGCGGTGATGCTGGACCGATCGCCCGGGAATCTCGCCCGGTATTGGGCCGAACACGTTTCTCGTCCGCTCTCCGAACCGGAACAATCCGAAGCGCTCCAACTGTTGGAAATGCAGCGGCACCGACTCTTGATGTTCACCAGTTGCGCCTGGTTTTTCGACGAAATTTCGGGGCTGGAAAGCACGACGGTGCTTCTGTCGGCGGCCCGGGCGCTTCAATTGGCGGGGCGATTCCCCGGGGGCGCCGGATGTGAACGGGAATTCCTCAAAGGGCTCGCCGCGGCCAAGAGCAATCTCATGGAATACGGCGACGGCGCGGCGGTGTACGACCGGCTGGTGCGCCCGATCATGGCCGATTTGCCCCGCCTGGCCGCTCACCAAGCGCTCGCAAGTTTTAAAGATTCACACGCCGTCTCCGGCCGGGTTTACTGCTACGCCCTTGAAATGGGCGACCGGCGGACGGAACGATCCGAGGGGAACGCGCTGGCCTCGGGCACCATCCGGGTGCGCTCCGAAATAACGCGGGAAAGTTTTGAGGCGGCGTTCGCGGTGATCCACCAGGGAGGTCCGGACTTCCAGTGCGCCTTGAAACCGGATATTCCCCCGGAACATCTTGAAAAAATCCACCACGAACTGGCGGACGCCCTCCGGCGCATCAACGGCTCTGCCGCCCCAGGCGCCGCAAGTTCTGCGAGCGGACGAGAGGTTTCGGGCGAATGGCCCGCGCTGCTGGCCCGCCATTTCAACCCGCAAATTTTCACTCTTAAGGATCTCCTCCTGGAAGAGCGGCGGCGGGTGTTGCGGGTCGTGATCGAGGAGATTTTAAGCCGTTTTGATGAAACCTATTCGGTTTTGGTTGAGGAAAATCAAAAATTGATGGTCTACCTTCAGCGGGCCGATGCGCCCCTGCCTCACGCCTTTCGCCTGGCGCTGGAGTCGGTTTTGGGACGGGACCTCTTCCGCGCCGTCGGCCAATTCAACGAAGACGAAGCCGGGGCCGAGGCGATTCGCCGCGTTCGGCGGGCGACGACGCTCTTTCACATTCGAATCAACTGGTCGTCTGCGGCGAAGGCCTTTGAGAAGCGCCTGCTGGAGCACGTCTACGCCCTCAAACTCGGCGCCGACCCCGAACGCGCCCGTCGCGCGCTCTTCCTCCTCCGGCTGATCGAGGAATTGGATCTCCCGGTCTCCTTGTGGGAGGTCGAAAACGTTTATTTCGAGATCTGGGGAAACCGCGTAAAGACACGCCCGCCCGCAGAGCGCGCGTCGGGTGTCTTTACGGACTTGGCCGCCATTCTTCGCTTCGTCACCTGAGAGCGTGTCGCCTGAGAGCGCGCCTGAGAGCGTGTCGGGTTTTACCGCTATTTGTTATACTTGCAAGTTGCCACCCCCCGAGTCGTTGCGGGGGGTTTTTATGTCCCGGCTACGACTCTGAAAAGATCGCTTTTTGCGTCCGTAGCTCAATTGGATAGAGCATCTGCCTTCGGAGCAGAGGGCTGGGGGTTCAACCCTGCGTGACACAATTTTTTTTAGAGGAAAGTCGCTCCGGGCCGGGCCGCTCACGAACTCGCGGCCGTGGCCAATCGCGCCAAAGTTCCCAAAGTGCCAAAGGGCACTTTGACTTTGGCTGGCCACCCTCCGGACGCTCGCGCTGGCTTTTGCGTCCGTAGCTCAATTGGATAGAGCATCTGCCTTCGGAGCAGAGGGCTGGGGGTTCAACCCTGCGCGACACAATTTTTTTTAGAGGAAAGTCGCTCCGGGCCGGGCCGCTCACGAACTCGCGGCCGTGGCCAATCGCGCCAAAGTTCCCAAAGTGCCGAAGGGCACTTTGACTTTGGCTGGCCACCCTCCGGACGCTCGCGCTGGCTTTTGCGTCCGTAGCTCAATTGGATAGAGCATCTGCCTTCGGAGCAGAGGGCTGGGGGTTCAAGTCCCTCCGGACGCGCTCTGTCGCACCCCGGCCCTGGGGCCGGGGCTTGAAAGCCGAGGGCGCCGGCAGAGATCGCCGGACCGGTGGGGAAAGATTTTGACGGTCGGGTTTGGGCCAGTAGCTCAACGGTGGAGCAGGCCCCTCTTAAGGGCAAGGCTGAGAGTTCAAGTCTCTCCTGGCCCAGACCGGGCCGTCAAATTTATCAGAAAACTGAAAATATTCAAGTTTCCTCTTCGGGGAGTTCAGTGAGCGATCCACCCGAAGGGTGGAGAGCAAGTGCTTTCAGGCCGATGCCCTTTGGGCATCGGTGCGAGTGAGCGAGGGTGGCGGAATTGGCAGACGCGTACGGTTTAGGGCCGTATGCCGAAAGGCATAAGGGTTCAAGTCCCTTCCCTCGCAGATTTACGGATCATTTAGGACTTGAACGCCCAGGAGAGCCGACCGAATAGGGAGGAAAAGGGCCTGCCGGGCAGGCCCGACAGAGAATGGGCCGGCCTGGAGGGGACGCCGTGGGCGAGGGAAAACGGCGTCCCCGGAAGGCAAGTCCCTTCCCTCGCTGATTTTTTCGGATTTACTAATTTCGTCATGGAGAATTGATCATGTTTGGTTGGAAACGCAAAGACAAAACGGCGCCCGCGGTGGGGAAGGGAATCGAAAACGATTTCTCGGACATTAAAGTCAAAGTGAAAGACCGCCAAAACTGCGCGGTGGTCCTGGCCGTGGAGGTTCCCGCCGACCAGGTCAAGAAGGCCACGGAAGATTCCTTCCGCCGCGTCCAGGCCCGCGCCAAGCTCCCGGGCTTCCGGCCCGGAAAGGCTCCCCTGGAATTCATCAAGAAGAATTTTCACGAGACCGCCTGGGAGGACGCCCTGGACCATTTGCTCCGCGAATCCGTCACCAGCGCCGTGATGAAGGAAAAGGTCGCCGTCATCGCGACCCCCGTGGTGGACAAAATCGACGGGAAACCGGATTCCGCGCTGCGGTTTGAAGTGAAAGTGGAATGCGCTCCGGACGCCGCGGCGAAGGATTACAAGGGCCTCCCTCTTGCGAGGGCCCGGCGCGCCGTGTCCGAGGGCGACGTGGAAAAGCGGCTGTCCGATATTCAGGAATCCAACGCCAAACTCGTGTCGTCCAAGGGCGGCGTGATTGACAAGAAGCACTTCGCCGTCGTTGATTACGAAAGCTTTCTCGACGGCAAACCCGTGAGCAATGGGAAGGCCCAGAACCAATTGATCGAAATGTCGGCGGCCCAGAACGTGGCGGGGTTCACGGAGGGGCTGATGGGCGCCCGGGAGGGCGAAACCCGGGACATTCTGGTCTCCTTTCCCGAGACGCACCCCCAGCCCGAATTGGCCGGGAAAGCGGTGATGTTCAAGGTCGCCGTGACGGCCATCAAGGAAAAGCAACGCCCGGCCCTCGATGACGAGTTCGCCAAAGATCTCGGCGTGGAGAGCCTCGCCGTCCTCAAGGACCGCCTACGGAAAGACCTCGAAACCGGCGCGGCGCGCAACGAGCGCCAGGAACTTGAAAAACAGATCATCGACGAATTGCTGGCCCGGAACGTTTTCGCCGTGCCGCCCTCCCAGGTGGACGAGCGTTCCCGGCATTTGACCCGCCAATTGAAGGACTACATGGTGCGCCAGGGGGCCACCGAGGCTGATTGGAAAGCCAACGAGCCGAAAATGCTCGAAAAGAACCGCCCCGAAGCCGAGCGGCAGGTCCGCCTGTCCTACCTCTTGGCTCGCATCGCCGGAAAAGAGAAAATCGACGTGTCGGAGGGCGACGTGGACGCCCAGATACAGAAAATCGTGGACGGTTCCCGCCCCGACCAGAAGGCCGACGTCGAGCGTTGGATGAAGGGCCGCCGCGACACCCTGCGCGCGCAATTGCGCGAGGAGAAGCTGTTCGACTTTTTAATTCAAAGCGCCAAGGTCACCGAGGCGAAATAAAGCGAGCGAAGGGAAATCCCCATGCCCAACATCATTCCGACCATCATCGAGCGCTGGAACCAGGGCGCCGCGGTGGGATACGACATCTACTCCCGGCTGCTGAAGGACCGCATCATTTTTATCGGCGGCTACGGCGGGGCCATCGACACGGATTCCGCGAACATCATCATCGCCCAGCTCCTCTATTTGGACGCCGAAGACCCGGAGAGGGACATCAACCTCTACATCAACTCCCCGGGCGGCATGGTCACCGCCGGGCTCGCGGTCTACGACACCATGCAATACGTGAAGGCGCCTCTCACCACCATCTGTCTCGGCATGGCCATGTCTTTCGGCGCCTTGTTGTTGGCCGCGGGGCGGAAGGGCAAACGCTACGCCCTGCCCAACGCCCGCGTCATGATCCACCAGCCCCTGATCTACGGCGAGGGCATTTCCGGCCAGGTGACGGACATTGCCATTGAAGCCAAGGAGCTTGAGCACACCAAGGATCGATTGACGGACATCCTCGCCAAGCACACTGGCCAGCCTCTGGCAAAAGTGAAGGCCGATTGCGAGCGAAACTTTTACCTTTCGGCCCCCGAAGCCAAGGACTACGGCTTGATCGACGAGGTGTTCGTCCCCCGTCAAAAATGAGCGTGACCACACCCCCCGGCAAAGACAACAAAGACCTCCTGCAGTGCATTTTCTGCGGAAGGGGAAAGCGCGAAGGCCTCCGGCTGATCGGCGGCCAGGGCGTCTACGTCTGCGAGGAGTGCGTCCGGAATTCCAGCGCGCTTCTGGCCCGCTTGACCGAGGAGGAGGACCGGCGCGCGGAACGCCAGCTTCCGAAGCCCTCCCAGATCAAGAAGGTCCTGGACGATTACGTGGTGGGCCAGGAGCAAGCGAAGCGCAACCTGTCGGTCGCCGTCTACAACCATTACCGCCGGGTGGAGACCATGGCCAAGGACGCCGCTCCCGACGTGGAGCTTCAAAAATCCAACATCCTTTTCGTCGGGCCCACCGGGACCGGAAAGACGCTCATGGCCCAAACGCTGGCCCGGATGCTTCACGTGCCCTTCGCCATCGCCGACGCCACGACCCTGACCGAGGCGGGCTACGTGGGCGAAGACGTGGAAAACATCATTTTGCGCCTCCTGCAAAACGCCAACCACGACGTCAAACGGGCGGAGCGGGGGATCGTCTACATCGACGAGATCGACAAAACCTCGCGGAAAGCGGACTCGCCTTCCATCACGCGGGACGTCTCCGGAGAAGGGGTGCAACAGGCCCTGCTTAAAATCCTTGAGGGGACCATCGCCGCCGTCCCTCCCCAAGGAGGCCGGAAACATCCCCAGCAGGAATACATCCAAATCAACACGACCAACATCCTGTTCATCTGCGGCGGCGCGTTCGAGGGGTTGGACCAAGTCATTGAAAAACGATTGGGAAAATTCGGCCTGGGTTTCGGGGTGGAGCCCAAATCGAAGCGCAGGGCCGCCGGAGGCGACATCCTCAAGCACATCCAACCCGAGGATTTGATCCAGTACGGATTGATTCCCGAACTGGTCGGCCGCCTGCCGGTGCTGGCCACCCTGGAGTCCTTGGATGAGGATGCGCTCGTCGAGGTCCTGACCCGTCCCAAAAATTCCCTGATCAAGCAGTATCGGAAGATGTTCGCTCTGGAGAGCGTCGAACTGACGTTCGCGGAGGACAGCTTAAGGGAAATCGCCCGGCTGGCCATCGCCCGCGGCTCGGGAGCCCGAGGCCTTCGGTCCATCCTGGAGGGCCTGCTGATGGACACCATGTATGAGCTTCCCGAACAAACCGGCTTGCAGCGCGTCGTCATTGACGCGGACGTGGTCCAGAAAAAGAAGGACCCCGTGCGCATCTACGAAGGGCTTTCCAAATCCGCTTGATTCGTTTTATTCCAGTTTCCGGAGGTCTTCCATGAAAAAGCAATATCTCATCACCCCCGGCCCAACGCCGGTTCCGCCCGAGGTGGCGGCCCAAAGCGCCCTGCCCGTGCTGCACCACCGCACCCACGAATTTGGCGCCCTGTTCGAAAAAGCCCTCCATGGCCTAAAATACGTATACCAGACCCGCCACGACGTGCTGATGATCACGGGGTCGGGCACCGGGGCCATGGAGTCCGCCGTCGCCAATCTTCTGTCGCCGGGAGACACCATGATCGTGGGCGCGGTCGGCTCTTTCGGGGAGCGGTGGGTCAAGATCGGGGAGGCCTTCGGGGCCAAGGTCGTGGCCGTTCGGGAGGAGTGGGGAAAACCCACCGATCCCGAGACCATCCGCCAGGCGCTCAAGACCCATCCCGAGGCCAAGGCCGTATTCGTGCAACACGCCGAGACCTCCACCGGGGCCGTGAACGACCTCCCAGCCCTGGGAAAGATCGTGGCCGAAACGCCCGCCGTACTCGTCGTGGACGCTGTTTCGGGACTGGGCGGCGAGGAACTGCGGATGGACGAATGGAAGCTGGACGTGGTCGTCTCAGGGTCCCAAAAAGGGCTGATGGTGGCGCCGGGCCTCTCCTTCGCCGCGGTGGGTCCCAAGGCCTGGCCGTTGGTGGAGAAATCCAAGAATCCGAAATTCTATTTCGATTGGCTCGTGATCCGAAAATCGGTCGCCGATAAGGAAACCCCGTGGACGCCCGCGGTGACCCTGGTGGCCAGCCTGGTCAAAGCCCTGGACATGATCCGGCAGGACGGCATCGAAAGCGTTTGGGAACGACACCGGCGCCTGGCCCGGATGGCCCAGGCCGGCATGCGGGGCCTTGGCCTTCAGCTTCTCTCCAGCCGCCCCTGCGCGGTGCTCACGTCCGCCAAACTCCCGTCAAACGTGGACGGCAAGAAACTGATCACCTGGCTCCGCGACGAGCACGGGGTGTCCGTCGCCGGCGGCCAAGAGCAATTGGCGGGCAAAATCGTCCGGCTGGCCCACATGGGCTACATGGACCACTTCGATCTCCTCATCGGGCTGACGGCCCTGGAATGGGCGCTGAAAAAATTCGGGGCGGTCATCACTCCCGGCCGGGCCGCCAAAGAGGCCCAAGACGCCCTCCTCGCCGTCGCCGGCTGAAGCGACCATGGTCGTCCGCGTCCTTGTCACCGACCCCATCTCCGAGGAAGGGTTGGCGCCGCTCCGTGGAAATCCGGGCTTCGCCGTCACCGTCAAGACGGGGCTGAAGGGCCCGGACCTCCTGAGGGAGGTCGCGGACCATCAGGCCCTCCTCGTCCGGTCCGAAACGAAGGTCGGCGCGGACGTGATCGCGGCCGCCACCGGGTTGCGTTTCATCGGACGCGCGGGAACGGGGGTGGACAACATCGACGTCGGCGCGGCCTCCCGCCAGGGCATCGTGGTGGCCAACGTGCCGGGCGGAAACACCATTTCCGCCGCAGAGCAAACCCTCGCCCTCCTCTTCGCCCTCGCGCGGAACATCCCCCAAGCTGATGCCGCCACCCGCCTGGGGAAGTGGGAACGGACGAAATTCGTGGGGACCGAAATCACCGGAAAGACGTTGGGCGTCGTGGGCCTGGGCCGCATCGGCCGCGAAGTCGCCACCCGGGCCATCGGCCTGTCGATGAGGGTGGTGGCGTTCGATCCCCAGGGGGACGAATTCTGGTGCCGGCGCGCCGGCGTCGCCTTCTTGTCCTTGGACGATCTTTTGGCCCAATCCGATTTTATCACCGTTCACGTGCCGTTGAACGACCAGACGCTCGGGCTCCTCGATCAGGACACCTTTCCCAAAACCAAGAAAGGGGTGCGGGTCATCAACTGCGCCCGGGGGGGGATCATTGATGAAAAAGCCCTCCTGGAATTCATGGAAAAAGGCCACGTCAAAGGCGCGGCCTTGGACGTCTTTGAAAAGGAGCCGCCGGACCCTCGCTCCCCCCTCTTTCAGCGTCCCGGGATCATCGTGACCCCCCACCTGGGCGCGTCAACGGAGGAAGCGCAGGTGAAAGTCGCGGTGGAGCTCTCGCAGTCCGTGATCGAATTTTTTGAAAACGGCTTCGCGCGACAGGCGGTGAACCTCCCGCCGTTGGACGTGGCCGGCCAAAACCAACTCTTGACGTTCATCGGGTTGGCCTACAAGCAGGGAAGTTTCCTGGGACAAGTCACGGGGCCCGGTGCGCAGTCCTTGACCCTGCGGTACTCGGGGGAATTGGCCCGGGTGAACCCCGCGCTGTACACGGCGACGGCGGTGGCCGGATTCTTGTCGGCGTTGGGGGAAAAAGCGACTCCCGTGAACGCCCTGGTCCTGGCGCAGCAACGGGGCCTTCGCGTTCAGGAGCAGATCCAACCCGAAGCCAGGGACTACGCGTCCTTGTTGGAAGCGGAGGCGGTCTCCGAGACCGCCACCCACCAGCTGGCCGGAACGGTGTACGGCCGCGGCGAAACGCGCTTCGTGCGGATCGACGGCCTGGCCGTGGACGTCACTCCGCACAAATACATTTTGGTCATGGCCAACGAAGACCGCCCCGGCGTGGTCGGGCACACGGGCACCGTGCTGTCCGGCGCGGGGATCAACATCGCGGGCATGGACATCGCCCGCAATCGGCCCGGAGGGGTTGCGGTGTCCCTCTGGAACGTGGACAGCCCGGTCCCCGAGGACGTCCTGGCCAAGGTGAAGGCCTTTCCCCCCATCTTGTCGGTTAAAATGGTTGGATTGTAAAAGAAGGAAACCCCATGACGGACACTCCTGCGCTTTCGGCCCGCGATCTGACCAAAATCTACCGCCGTTCCCACCTCGGGCGGACCCGCTCCTCGCTGGGCGTCGAGGGCGTCACTTTTTCCATCAACGCGGGCGAGGTGTTCGGCCTCCTGGGCCTAAACGGTTCGGGAAAAACCACCACCCTCAAGTTGCTCCTGGGCCTCCTGTTCCCGACACGGGGGGAGGTTCGGATCCTTGGAGCGCCGGCGGGTTCCCGGGCCGTCCAGGAATCCATCGGCTTCCTTCCCGAAATCCCTTACTTCTATAAATTCCTCAGCGGACGGGAGGTCCTGTCCTTTTACGGCCGGCTCTCCGGCCTGCCGCCGCGTCTCCTGAAGCCCCGGATCGAGGAAACGCTCGCCGCCGTCCGAATGACGGAAAACGCGCACCGCCCCATGCGGGAATATTCCAAGGGCATGCTCCAGCGGATCGGCCTCGCCCAGTCCATGCTCCACGATCCGAAAATTCTCATCTTCGATGAGCCCGTCACCGGCCTCGATCCTTTGGGGCTCAGGGAAATGCGGGAAATCATCCAAGGCCTCAATCAAAAGGGGAAAACCGTGCTCTTTTCCTCCCACAGCATTTCCGAAGTGGAAAAACTCTGCCACCGGGTGGGGATTTTGGTGAAGGGACGGTTGGTTCGCGTCGTGGAGCGGAAAGAGTGGGCGGTGGAACACGGCCGCCTGGAGGACCTTTTCGTCCAGACCGTCGCCCCCGATCACGAGGCTCCCCGCATCGGCGGATCTCACGCCCCAAGTGTCGCGAGCCCTGCGAGCGGCCGCCCATGAACGCCATTTTTTCCATCGCACGCACCACGCTGATTCAACAACTGCGCAACCGGCTTTACCTCGTCATCGTTTTGTTCGGCCTGCTGATGATCGCGGCCTCCCTGCTGCTCGGCGCCGTGGCGGCGGACCAGGAGATCCGGGTCATCTTGGACCTGGGCCTGGCCACCTCGGAAGTCTTCGGCCTCGCCTTGGCGATTTTCGGAGCGGTCACCCTGGTGATTGAGGAAATGGAATCCAAAACCATCTACCTGATCCTGACGCGGCCTCTGCCTCGCGCCCACTACGTGATCGGCCGCTTCCTGGGCCTCCTGCTCGCGGTGTGGACCAGTCTGGCCGTCATGGAAGCCCTCCATTTCGGACTGTTGTTCGCTAAGGGGTGGAAGGCCGACCCCCTTGTGCTGGCATCCCTCCCCGTCATGGGATTGAAGGTCATGGTCATGACGGGACTGGCCCTGTTGTGCTCGCTCGCCTTCACCTCGGCGCCGACGGCCACCGTCTTTTCCCTTTTTTTCTGGGTCCTGGGGCACTTCGGCGCGGAATTGCGGTTTCTCACCGAAAGGACGGGCCGCGCTGCGGCCAGCGCGGCGATTCGCCTGTTGTTGTGGGTCCTGCCGAACCTTTCGCTTTTAAATCCGCGGGACGCCCTGGAAGTCCCGGGTTTCAACCTGGCTCCCCTCGTCTGGAGCGCGGGCTACGCCGCCCTTTACACCGCGACCTGCCTGGCCCTGTCCATCGCGCTTTTTTCCCGAAAAGAGTTTTGATCCCGTGATGGGAAACCCTTCGCGCCACCGTCCTTTCTGGGCGTGGAGCTGTTTGGCTTTTCTCCTCTTGGTCCTGGCCAACGGTTTAGCCCCTTCCCCCGTGCGCTTTCCGCCTTTCCAACGGCCCGGAATGGAAACTTTCGCGGCGCAGGACATGGCGGCCGTCCTGAACGGTTCGCGGCGCCTCGGGGCCGACCTGGCTTTCATTCAACTCCTCCTCTATTACGGTTCGATGGAGAACGCCCGTCGCGGCGCGCCGTCCCCTGCCCCTTTGCCTCATGAGGACCCCGAAAACCACGGGAAACACGGCCACGTTCATATGGGAGAGGAAGCCCAGGCCGACGTCGAAAACCGGCGGTTGGGAGATTTTCCTCATCTGAAAGATTACACGCTCCGGGTCGGCGACTTGGACCCTTATTTCCACTACGCATACCTTTTCGGCGCCGGGGCCTTGGGTTTTAACTTGAACCGGGTGGACCAAGCCCTGGACGTGCTCCGCGATGGCGCCGGTGGGGACCCCCATTTTTGGCGTTACCGTTTGTACGCGGGGGCTTTGGCCTATCGAAAAGCGGAAGACGTGCAAAAGGTGATCCCGCTTCTGGAAGAAGCGATCAAAGATCCGGAATGCCCCTCCATGCTCAAGAACATTCTCGCCAACATCCACAGGCGCGAGGGAAACGTCAAACGGGCCGCTGAAATTTTCATCGAGCTCGCCACGAGTTCCCGCGACAACGAGTATCGCGACCTGGCCCTCCAAAAATTGCGGGAAATCCAGAGTGGCCTTTCGCCCCGCCATCGTTGAACCTCCCGCCGAGCGGCGGGTGTCGGTCCCGTCATGAAATGGCATAATTCCCCCTGTGGCCGCTGAAATTTTCCCCTGGCACCCCCTTCTCGTTCCTTGGCCCCTGGGTTTCCTGACCGCGGGGCTGATCGCCGATTTGGCCATGAGTTTCGAGCCCCGGGCGCGGCGGTGGCTTTCTCCGGCATCCTCCGCCCTGCTTTGGGGGGGGACCGCCGGCCTGTGGGCGGCCGTCGCCCTTGGTTTTGGATCCGTCCTCGACACGGCCCCTGCCCTCTTCGGGGCGTCCCTGACGGAACACCGATTTTTGGCCCTGTGGGCTTCGGGCCTTTTCACGGGACTCTCGTACTGGCGGTGGGCTTCGGCGCGCCGCGCCAGCGCGCTTTTTTCCATCGCCTGGCTGGCCTCCACCGCGACTCTCTGGGCCGCGGCCTGGAAGGGATTCGGTTTGGGCCATCCATGAAACCAGACCGAAGTTTTTTTTAGGGGGATACGATGGGAGACGTCAAAAAGCGCTTGTTGGTCATTGAGGACGATCCGGCCCTTCTGGAGATGATGCTGGATTATTGCGAAGATATTGATTGCACGCCCCTCCCGGCCGAATCCGGCGGCGAGGGCCTGGCCAAAGCCCTGTCCGAAAAACCCGACGCCATCACCGTGGACAACCGGCTGCCCGACATGAAGGGCCTGGACGTCATTGAGCGGTTGAAGGCCGACCCCGCCACCAAGGACATCCCCGTCATCTTTCTTTCGGCCGACGCCAAACTGCACGAAGCCGAGGCCAAAAGACTCGGCGCGTTCGGCGTCCTGGGAAAACCCGTTTCGCCGGAGACGCTTCGCGGAATGCTCGAGGCCTGCCTGGGGGACTGGTGATCCGCCGGAAGAACCCGCTCGCCGACGCTCTTTTCCTTCGAGCCTGCCGCCGGGAAAAGACCGAACGCCCGCCGGTTTGGCTCATGCGCCAGGCCGGCCGCTACCAGCCGAGCTACCGCGCCCTCCGGGCCAAGGTTTCCATGCGCGAGCTTTGCAAAAGCCCGGACCTCGTTGCCCAGGTCACGGCCGACGCGGTGGCGCAGTTGGGGGTGGATGCGGCCATCGTTTTTTCCGATCTCCTCCTCCTGGTGGAACCCTTCGGCATGGCCCTGGAATACACCGAAGGGGACGGCCCGATGGTCTCCCCGCCGATCCGCTCCGCCGCGGATGTCGACCGCCTCCGTCCCGTGGATGTGCGGGAATCCCTGGGGTTCGTCATGGAGGGTGTCCGACGCGCCCGCCTGGCCCTTCCGCCCCACGTCCCTCTGTTGGGTTTCGCCGGAGCGCCCTTCACCCTGGCCTCCTATATGATCGAGGGGGAGAGCACGCGGAACTTCATTTTAACGAAATCCTTCATGGCCGCGGAAACGCGCGCCTGGCACAAATTGCTCTCCAAAATCGCGCGCGTCGTTGCGGATTTGCTGAACGAGCAAATCGCCGCGGGGGCCCAGGCCGTCCAGCTTTTCGACAGTTGGGTGGGCATCCTCTCGCCCAGCGATTACGCGACGTACGCGCTGCCACACAGCCGGGCGGTCCTCCGCGGAATTCGAGGGAACGTCCCCGTGATCCATTTCGGCACGCAGACCGGAAACCTCCTCGAACTGTTGAAAAAAGCCGGCGGCTCCGTCATCGGCCTCGATTGGCGGGTCAACGTGCGCGACGCCCGGCGCCGGCTGGGGAAGGTCCCCGTCATGGGGAACCTGGACCCCGTCACGCTTTTCACCCCGCGGCCCATCATCCGCCGGGAGGTCAAAAGAATCCTGGCCGAGGCGGGTGATCGCCAGGGTTTCATTTTCAATCTGGGCCACGGCGTCCTTCCCGGAACGCCCTTGGAGAACGTCACCTACCTGGTTGAAACCGTGAAGGAACTCGGTTAGGCCACGTTCCCTGGCCGAGCCGTGCTGCGAGGAAATGGTTGAAGGTCGCAACACTAGCCCGGAACCCGTGACCGCTGGGGTCTTGCTCATCGGTTTCGGCGGGCCCGACCGGCCGGAGGACCTTCGTCCCTTCCTGACCAACGTGCTCCGGGGTCGGCCCGTGCCGCCCCACCGTCTGGACGAGATCGTCAAGCAATACGAACGCATCGGCGGTCGTTCGCCCTACAACGAATTGGTGGATGATCTGGCAATGGGCCTGGGCGCCCGCTTGGCCGCCGACGGCGCCCCTCTTCCTGTCTACGTGGGCATGCGCAACTGGGCGCCGGCGTTGACCGAAACGCTTGCCCGCGCCAAAGGCGACGGCGTGACCGATTTGGTATGCGTGGTGCTCGCTTCCTACCGCTCCATTCCCAGCTGGAATTATTATCTTCGATCCACCGCCGAGGCTTATCACGCCGCCGTGGGGCGGGGACTCCGACTCCATTACCTTCAACCCTGGCACGCCGATCCCCGATTCTCCGACGCCGCCGTGGAGCGGGTTTCCGAAGCGCTTCGGAACATCGCTCCTGCGGGGCGGGACCGCCTCCGCTGTCTTTTTACGGCCCATTCCATTCCCGTCCCCTGGAACGAGGCCTCCGGCTATTCCCGGCAGATTGCGGACCTTGCTGCCCGGGTGGCCGACCGTTGCGACCTCCGGGACTGGCGATTGGTTTACCAAAGCCGAAGCGGACGCCCCGAAGACCGCTGGCTGGAACCGGACATCTCCCAGGCCCTCGCCGCGGAAGACCCCGCAGGACGCGACGTCCTCGTCGTCCCGTTGGGTTTCCTCATGGACCACGTGGAAGTGCTGTTTGATTTGGACATGAAGGCCCGCGAGGCGGCGGAGGCCCGGGGTTGGCGTTTCCATCGGGCCAAAACCGTCGGCACCCACCCGATCTTTTTGGACATGCTGTCGCGCAAGGTGCGGGAGAAGAGGCTCCCCGCTTTTTCCCCGGCCCCCCGCCGCGTTTCGCCGGGACGGCGGGTGGTGGTGGTCGGGGCCGGCATTTCCGGGCTGGCCGCCGCGCATCGGCTGGGGGAATTATCCCGGGAGCGGGGCGAAACCATCGCCTTGACCGTGCTGGACGCCGCCTCCCGGGCCGGGGGCGTGATTGAAACCGGGCGCCGCGACGGCTTTCTTTGGGAGGGGGGGCCGGACAGCTTTATCACCGAAAAACCCGCCGCGCTTCAATTGGCCGGACGGCTGGGTCTGGAATCCGAAATCCGCGCCACCCGCCGCCAACATCGGCAAAGTTTTGTGGCCCGGAACGGCCGCCTTTATCCGACCCCGGAAGGGTTTTACCTCCTGGCCCCCTCCAAGCTGTGGCCTCTGGCCCGGACGCCGCTCCTGTCCTGGCCTGGAAAACTTCGGGCGGCCCTGGAATTCTTCCTACCCCCCCGACGCGGAGGGGGGGACGAGACCCTGGCCTCCTTCGTCCGTCGGCGCTTCGGACGGGAAATCCTAGAACGCCTGGCCCAACCCCTGGTGGCCGGGATCTATTCCGCCGATTCCGAGGAACTCAGCCTGGAGGCCACCTTCCCGAAGTTCCTGGAAATGGAAGCCCGCTCGGGCGGCGTCCTTCGCGCCATGTTAAAAACCGCCTCGTCCAACGGAAAAAGCGGTACGGCGGGTTCGGCGGGCACCGCGAGCGGCCCGCGCTACGGCCTTTTCGCCACGTTCCAAAACGGGGTGGACACGCTTGTCCAGGCCCTCCTGAACAACCTTCCCGCCGGGGCGCTCCGCACCGGATCGCGCGTGGAGGGCCTTGAGCGCTCGGGCGAGGGGTGGCGCCTGCGGCTCTCTGGGGGTGAAGCGCTCCAGGCCGACGCCGTCGTCCTTGCCCTTCCCGGCCCCGAAACCTCCGCTCTCCTACGAACGACCGCGCCCGGCATTTCCCGGTTGTTGGACGGCATTCCCTACGCCTCCGTGGCCACCGTGAACGTGGCCTTTGACCGGGAGATGATTCGCCATCCCTTGAATGGGTTTGGGTTCGTGGTCCCGGCCCTGGAAAAACGCGCGGTCACCGGCTGCACCTTCGCCCAGGTGAAATTCGACGGGCGCGCGCCGGAGTTTGCGGCGCTCTTCCGGGCTTTTGTGGGCGGCGACGCCTTGGGCCTTGACGACACCGGCCTCCGCAACGCTGTGCTCCGCGATCTCGAGGAATTTATTGGGGCCGAGGGCCCCCCGCTCTGGACCATCCTCCGGCGCTATCCCGCCGCCATGCCCCATTACCGCCTCGGTCACCTTCAACGGGTCCGTCAAATCTTCGAACAAGCGTCAGGCGCCACCGGCCTGGCGCTGGCCGGCAACGCCTACAACGGCATCGGCCTGCCCGATTGCGTCGCTTCCGGAGAGCGCGCCGCCGAGGCGGCCTTCGCCGCGGTCTTTTCCACGACGCCGAAAGGTCTCGTGAACGCGTGAACACCGTCGACTATTCCGGGTTCCGTAAAACCCCCACCGCGCGGGCCTGGAAAAAAATCGGCCTCCGCCGGCGGGCGGGCGTTTGCGCCCCTCTTTTCTCGCTCTATTCCTCCCGAAGCGTCGGCATCGGGGAGTTACCGGACTTGAAACTCCTGGTGGACTGGTGCGCCGACACCGGCCAAAGCGTGATCCAACTTTTGCCCCTGAACGATGTGGGCTACGATTTCGCCCCCTACAGCGCCAAAAGCTCCTTCGCTCTCGACCCGATGTACCTGTCCCTGCGCGACCTGGTCGGCGTCGCGCCGAACCGGTTTGAGGACGACGTCCTCGGTTTGGCCCGGAACTTTCCCCGGGGCAAACGCGTCAACTACGGAGTCAAGGGCGCCAAGGCGGCCCTGCTGTGGGAGATTTTTCAAGAATCCGGCGGGAGACATCCTCGTTTCCGGGCCTTTCAAAAAAAAGCCGCCTATTGGCTTAAGGACGACGCGCTCTACAAAGTGCTGAAGGGCCGTTTTCAAGGAAAAAACTGGGAGGAGTGGGACGATCCCTTTCGCCGGCGGGACCCCGGCGCTCTACATGAATTGGCCGAACAGGAGCGGGAACCCCTGCGCTTTCAAGAATGGCTCCAGTGGCAATTGTTTGAGCAATTCAGAGACGTGAAGCGCCACGCCAGGGACCGGGACGTCCTGCTCATGGGCGATATGCCCTTCCTGGTGGCCCGGGACAGCGCCGATGTCTGGGCCCATCGGGATTACTTCAACATGGGTCTGTCGGCCGGAGCGCCCCCGGACTTTTATTTCGCCGGAGGCCAGCGCTGGGGCATGCCGCCCTACGATTGGCCCGCCCTGTCGGCCCGGGGCTATGACTATCTCATTCAAAAGCTTCGCTACGCGGAGAATTTCTACGACCTTTTCCGCATCGACCACGTCATCGGCGTTTTCCGCGTTTACACCATTCCTTTGGATTCTCCAGCCGAACGCGGCGGGTTGGACGGCGTTTTCGATCCGGCGGACGAAAAAAACTGGGAAGACCACGGGAAGCGCCTCTTGAGCGTCATGGCCGAAGCGACGGGGATGCTCCCCTGCGGGGAAGACCTCGGCGCCGTTCCGACCTGCTCCAACCCCACCCTCGCCGAATTCGGCATTCCCGGATTGGAGGTCCAGCGGTGGTCGCGGGATTGGGGAAAAACCTACGATTTCACGCCGCCCGCGGCGAGCCGGAAAAACGCCTGCGCCGTTGTCAGCACCCACGACATGTCGGTGGTTTCGGCGTGGTGGAACGACGAGGCCGGAACGGTGGATGATTATTTCTTCCGCTTGAAGTGCGAAGCCAGAGGCCTGCCCTACGAAGCGCTGAAGGGGCGCCTGTTCGAGCCCGACTGCTCGGCCGTTGGCCGCCTTCGCTGGCGCGAGGAAATTGCCGATGTCGCCATTCTCTTGTCCGTCCTGGGGTTGAAAGAAGCGGACGCCAAGGAATTCATCGATGTCTTCCGCGGCACACGCGACGAGCGCGAGCGTTTCTGGCGCTTCGCCGGAGGCGCGGGAAAACCGGCGGACAAGGCCTCGACGGCCCTGGTCCGACGCGCCCTGGAGACCGCGGGAAAGTCCGCGGCCATCTTCAGCGTCCAGCTTTTGTTCGATTGGCTGGCGGCGGGCGGAGGTTTGACAGGGTCCCCGCGGGACTACCGCATAAACCTGCCCGGTAGCGTGGGAAGCCACAACTGGTCGGCTTTGTCGCCCCTCTCCCTTGAGGAATTGCAGGATTGGCCCGGCAATCGCGCCGTTCGGGACATCAACCGCGCCTCCAGCCGGAAATAGTATGGGCAAAGCGCTCACCCGAGCGGTAGAAAATTTGGATTGACTTTATTTTTTTGGCGTGGTATAGTGCCTGCATTGTGACCGGCAAAGTTGCCGGTCCAAGGGAAACAACGGCGTTCAATCCGAAAGGGGTTGAGCGCTTTTTTTATGCCTGATTTCTTTTAATCGATCTGGAGACGGGAAACCGAGAGTGTTTTCCGTCCAAAATTGAACCGCGGCGTTCAACCACATCATTGGTTGAACGCCTTTTTTCTATGCAACACTAGGCATGGCCCGGTTTGTGGGACGGGAAAAGAGTTTAGGAGGAGGCCCTGTGCAACGGAAACATCTGGTGGTGGTTGGAAACGGCATGGCCGGCATGGCCTGCCTCGACCAAATTTTGCGGAGGAAACCTTATTTCCAGGTCACGGTCCTGGGCGAGGAGCCCCACCACAACTACAACCGAATTCTGCTGTCCGCCGTCTTGGCCGGCGAAAAATCCGTGGAAGATATTTTCATCAACACGCCGGCGTGGTACGAGAGCAACGGCATCCGTCTCCTTTTAAACACCAAGGCCGTGGCCGTGGACCGCGTCCAAAAAACCGTCACCGCGGCCAACGGCAAAACCGTTCCTTACGATCTTCTGCTCCTGGCCACCGGGAGCCTGCCCTTCATTCCGCCCATTCCGGACGCCGACAAGGACGGCGTCTTCGTTTTTCGGAACATCGCCGACACCGCGAACATCATCGCCCGCGCGGGGACCGCTAAAAGGGCCGCCGTGATCGGCGGGGGCCTCCTGGGTCTGGAAGCCGCCCGGGGCCTCCAAAAGCATGGGCCCCAGGTGACCGTGATCCACAACTGCGATACGCTCATGAACATGCAGTTGGACGAGACCGGGGGGAAATTCCTCAAGCGGGAAATCGAAAAGCTGGGGATCGTGGTGTTGTTAAGCAAAACCACCGAGCGGTTCCTGGGCGACGGACGCGTTCAAGGCGTTCAATTCAAGGACGGCGGATCCATCGAGGCGGATCTTGTGGTCATCGCCTGCGGCATCCGGCCGAACGTGGCGCTCGCCCGCAAGGCCGGCTTGACGGTCAACCGCGGGATCGTGGTGAACGACCACATGGAGACGAGCGACCCGGCGATTTTCGCCGTGGGCGAGTGCGTGGAGCACCGGGGCGTCTGCTACGGCCTCGTGGCGCCGCTCTACGACCAGGGCCGGGTGCTGGCCGCCGCCATCACCGGCGAAAAGGGGCCCCCCTATGAAGGCTCGACCCCCGCGGCCAAGCTCAAGGTCATGGGCATCGATCTTTTCTCGGCGGGCGTCGTCCGGCCCGCCGCCGAGAACACCGACAGCATCACCTATGAGGATCACGTCGATGGGGTCTACAAGAGGTTGCTTTTGGACAAAAACCAGATCGTGGGGACCATCCTCATCGGCGACGCCAAGGACGCCAACCGCTTCCTTGAACGGATGCGCAAAAAGGAATACATCGGACGGAAACACAATTTGCTTTTTGAGCTCCCCGCCACTTTGGGCTCGCCCGAAGACGTCATGTCCCGCCCCGATTCCGACACCATCTGCGGCTGTATCGGCGTTTCGAAGGGGACGATCCTCGCCTCCGTCCGGGAGAAACAGTGCAAAAGCGTTGCCGACGTCAAAGCCTGCACCCGCGCAACCTCCGGCTGCGGCACCTGCGCGGGCCTCGTCTCCGACATTTTAAAGGCCGCGCTGGGCCACGAAATGACGGAGGAGAAAAAGAAAGACGTGGTCTGCGCCTGCGTGCCGTTCCCGAAGTCCCAGCTCCGCACCATCATCCTGACCCAAAAACTGAAGTCCGTGCAGGACATTTTGGACATCTACGGCAACGGCGTTGGCTGCTCCGCCTGCAAGCCCGCCCTCTCTTTCATTTTGGACGAGGTCCTTCTGGGCGAGCATCAGGAGGACCGCTCCGCCCGTTTCATCAATGACCGGGTGCACGCCAACATCCAGAAGGACGGCTCTTTTTCCGTCGTGCCGCGCATGCGGGGCGGCGTGACCTCGCCCGCGGAGCTTCGGAAGATCGCCGACGTGGCCGACAAGTACAAGGTCAAGATGGTCAAGGTCACGGGCAGCCAGCGTATCGACCTCCTGGGCGTCAAAAAAGAGGACCTGCCTAAAATCTGGGCGGAACTCGGCATGCCCTCGGGGCACGCCTACGCCAAAGCCGTGCGGATGGTCAAGTCCTGCGTCGGCACGGATTTCTGCCGCTATGGGACGCAAAATTCCATCGAGACGGGCATCCACCTGGAAAAAACTCTCGAAAGGCTTTACACCCCGGCCAAGGTGAAGATGGGCGTGGTGGGATGCCCCCGGAACTGCGCCGAAGCCACGGTGAAGGACATCGGCCTGGTGGGCATCGAAGGCGGCTGGCAGGTGGTGATCGGCGGCGCCGCAGGAAAGCGGGTCCGGCCGGCGGACATTTTGACCACCGTCGGCACCACCGATGAAGCCATGGAAGCCGCCTGCCTCTTCTTCCAATATTACCGGGAAAACGGGAACTATCTTGAACGCACCTATGATTTCGTCGAACGGGTCGGCCTTCAACACATCCGGGAAGAAACCGTCCTGGCGACCCCTGAAGGGAAGAAGGCGCTTCTGGAGCGGCTGTCCAAATCCAAGGAAAAGGTCGTGGATCCCTGGGCGCTTGAATCCTCCAAGCCCGTTCATCCCATGCAGTTCAGCGATTTGGTCCTCCCCAAGGAAAAAGAAGCTTTGGTGAATATGCCATGAGAGATGAAGACCGGGAGCATCACTGGGTCCACGTGGCTGAAAAGAGTCTGATCCCCAAAAACGAGGGACGCAAAGTCCACTGGGGCGACCGGCAGATCGCCATTTTCCATCTCGTCGATGGGTTTTTCGCCGTGGACAACCGATGCCCCCACCGGCAGGGGCCCCTGGCGGACGGCATCACCGCCGGCGGCGCCGTTTTTTGTCCTCTCCACAACTTGAAAATTGACCTGGCAAGCGGCTGCGCCCAGGCGGGCGGCGAGGGGAAGGTGAGGACCTATCCGGTGCGCCTGGAGGGGGAAGACATCTATCTGGGGTTTGAAATCACCGAGACGCGGATTCCCATGAAAGAGGTCATGGCCATTATCCGTCCCAGCCAGTGGGGCCGCACAAAACTAAAACTCGCCGACGCCGGCATTCTCGCCTTTACCCAGCTCCGCGTTTACGGCCACGGTAAGCAAGGGGGTCTCAAATACTGGAACGCCAAAAAGAGAGCGGACAGATTGGACACGGGCATCTCCTTCATTCCCAAGCGGCTCGTGATCATCGTGGTGCCCGAAACGCAGGTGCGCCCGGCGGTGAACGCTTTGATCGAGGCCAATCAGACGGGCGCCATCGGCGACGGAAAAATATTCGTGTCGCCGGTGGAGGAAGTGATCCAAGTCCGCACCGGCCGGAACGAAAATCGAGTCAAGGAAATGGGAGGAGCCGTCCTATGAAAATGATCCGCGCCATCGTCCGGCCTGAAAAAGAGGATACGGTCGTCAAGTCCCTGGAGGACGCCGGATTCGCCTCCATCACCAAGTTCGACGTCCTGGGCCGGGGAAAGCAGAAGGGCCTTCAAATCGGAAATTCCGTCTACGACGAACTCGCCAAGAGTTTCCTCATGCTGGTGGTGGAGGACGCCCAGGCGCCCCGAGCGGTGGAGGCCATCCACGCCGGGGCCCGCACCGGCCAGTTCGGCGACGGGAAGATTTTCGTGACCCAGGTGGAGGAGGCCTACACCATCCGGACGGGCAAGGAAGGGCTTTGAATACGGAAACTGCGGAGTATTCCTTCCAGCCGCCTTCGGTCACCACGGAGGACGGCTTCAGGCGCCGGGTGTCCTATTTGAGGATTTCCTTGACGGATCGCTGCAACCTGCGCTGCCGCTACTGCATGCCGAAAAACGGCATGGTTTTTTCCCCCGCGGAGGCGCTCTTAAGCGCCCCTGAGATCAAACGGCTGGTCGGAATTTTCCGGTCTCTGGGGGTCGTCAAAATCAGGCTCACGGGCGGGGAACCTCTCCTCAGGCCCGACCTGGAGGATATCCTGGCCCACGCCAAGTCCTTGGGCGTGGGGGACGTGTCCCTCACCACCAACGGCCTTTTGTTGATGGAGCGGCTCCCCGGGCTTTTGAACGCGGGACTCACAAGGATCAACATCAGTTTGGACACTTTCCAAAGGGACAAATTTAAAAAAATCACCGGCGCCGATGCCCTGCCCAAAGTTTTGGCGGGCCTTGAGGCGGCGTTTCGATGGGGGCTGACCCCCGTCAAGGTCAACATGGTGGTCATGCGGGAATGGAACCTCGTGGAGATTCCGGACTTCGTCCGGTTCGCCGCGGACAATCCCGTCGAGGTCCGGTTTCTGGAACTGATGCCCACGCGGAACACCTTTGAAGGGACGGCCCTGGTGGACCAACGTTCCTTTGTCTCCGCGGCGGAGATGCGCGGGACGGTGGAATCCCTCGTCGTCCTCGGTGAGGAAGATCCCGTCAGGGGCGTGGCCCGGACCTACCCCGTCCGCGGGGGCCGCGGGCGGATCGGCTTCGTCAGCCCCGTGTCCAACCATTTTTGCGGAACCTGCAACCGCGTGCGGCTTACCTCCACCGGGAATTTAAAAACCTGCCTCCACGGGGAATCCGTGGTGGATTTGCGGAGCGCCCTCCGCGCGGGCGCCGCCGATGAGGATTTGGGCCGGATGATCCGGGACGCCCTCTTTAATAAACCCGAGGAGCATTTCATCCGCCCGGACCATTTTGTGAGTCAATTTTTACAGATGTCTCAAGTGGGGGGATGAACGGATGCCCCTCCGCGTCCTGCCGGGAAACCTTGAAAAAGTAAAGACCCATTGCAACCTTTGCGCCATGCAGTGCGGGTTCAAGCTGTGGGTGGAGCCCCGGAACAACCAGGTCATCGGCCTGGAGGGCGACGAGGAATTCCCGACCACCCACGGCCTGATGTGCGTCAAGGGTTCCCACTCTTACAAGCAGGTCCACCACCCGGACCGAATCCTTAAACCTTTGGTGCGCGAAAAGCGCTCCGACAATTTTCGAGAAGTCTCCTGGGAGGAGGCCCTCCGTTTTTGCGCGGAGCGGATCAAAGCCGTTCAAGCTAAATACGGCGCGTCGAGCCTGGGTGTTTACGGCGGCGGGGCTCTCACCAACGAAACGGTGTATCTGCTGGGGAAATGGGCCCGGCTTGTCTTGAAAACGCCGAACATCGATTACAACGGCCGCTTCTGCATGTCGTCGGCGGCCGCCGCGCAGAACAAAGCGTTTGGCGTGGACCGCGGGCTTCCCTTTCCCGTGAGCGATATCCAAGACGCCCGATTCATTCTGCTCATCGGGTCCAACATCGCCGAGTGTTTGCCGCCGCTCGTTGATGTTTTTTCCGAAGCCAAAGCCAAGGGAGCCGTTGTTTTTCTGGTGGATCCCCGAAAGACGGATTCCTTTCGAGTGGCGGACCGTCATTTGGCCATTCGACCGGGAACGGACCTGGCTTTCGCCATGAGCCTCCTGCACGTGGTTGTAAAGGAGAATTGGGTGGATCACGAATTTATACGAAACCATACCAAGCACTTTGAGGCGGTCAAAGAGGCCGTAAAAGAGTGCACCCCGGAATGGGCCGCCGCATTGACCGGCCTCACCCTTGAGGACATTGAATTGACCGCCCGGCTCTTCGCCAAAACGGAAAGGTCCATGCTTTTGTCCTCGCGGGGCCCGGAGCAACAAACCAAAGGGGTGGACACGGTGCTTGCCTTCATCAATCTGGTCCTGGCGACGGGGAAAATAGGGAGGGCGGGCTGCGGGTATGGAACCCTCACGGGCCAGGGGAATGGGCAGGGCGGGCGGGAGCACGGTCAAAAGGCCGACCAGCTTCCCGGCTATCGCAGGATCGACAACCCGGTCCACCGCCGGGAAATGGCCGCCGTTTGGGGCGTGAAGGAGGAGGACATCCCGGGACCGGGCCTCTCGGCTTACGAATTGTTGGAAGCGGTGGTGAAGAAGGAAATCCGGGGGCTTTTTGTCATGGGGTCGAACCCCGTGGTCTCGGCTCCACAGGCGGGGCCCATCGCGAAAGCCTTTGAGGAATTGGAATTCCTCGCCGTTGCGGATTTTTTCCCATCGGAAACCGCGCAATTGGCCCACGTCGTTTTTCCCGTGACCGTCTGGGCCGAAGAGCCGGGCACCATGACCAATTTGGAAGGGCGCGTGCTCCTCCGCGAAAAGGCCGTTGATCCCCCGGAAGACGTTAAGCCCGACTGGGCAATTTTATGCGCTCTGGCCGAAGAGCTCGGAAACCCCCGCGGTTTTCAGTTTAAAAGCATCGAAGACGTTTTCGAGGAATTGAGGCGAGCCACCCGGGGCGGCGTGGCCGATTACTCCGGCATGACCTACGAACGGATTCGCCGTGAAAAAGGCGTGACCTGGCCTTGCCCCTCGGAAGATCATCCTGGAACCCCGCGGCTCTTCGAGGACAGGCGTTTTTGGCATGCGGATGGGAAAGCCGTTTTTCATCCGGTCCATGACCGCCCCATCGCGGAAGAACGGACCGCCCAATTCCCCTACTTCCTAACCACCGGCCGCCTGCTTCATCATTACTTAAGCGGCAACCAAACCCATCGAATTCCCGATCTGGAGGATCAAGCGCGGGAACCGACGGCGGAGATTCATTCCGACCTGGCCCGTACGCTGATCTTAAAGAATGGCGAGAAAGTCCGCCTTTCAAGCCGCCGCGGGAGCGTTATTATTGCCGTTGAGATTTCGGAGAATATCCGGCCCGACACGATTTTCGTTCCCTTCCACTGGGGGGGCGACCGGTGCATCAACATGTTGACCAACCCGGCCTTGGATCCGGTGTCGCGCATGCCGGAGTTTAAAGCGTGCGCGGTCCGAATTGAAAGGGCGGCGCCATGAACGAATCAAAAAGAGCCTGGACGGTTTTGACCATGAACACAGGGGCTTTTGCCATCTGTTTCGCATGTTGGATGTGTTACAGCATTCTCCTCGCCCACCTCGTCAACGTGGGTGAGTTCAGTTGGAGCGCGGCTCAAATGGGCAGCCTCATGGCGGTTCCCCTTTTGACGGGCTCCTTGGCGCGTCTGCCTCTGGGTGTCCTTACCGACAAATATGGAGGACGGATCGTGTTCACGGGGCTCATGGCTATATCGGCGATCCCCATGTTCCTCGTCAGCCGGGCGCAGAACTATTCGGACTTCTGGTGGGCGGGACTGGGATTTGGCTTCACCGGGGGATCGTTCGCGGTGGGGATGGCTTATTCTTCCCTCTGGTTCCCGAAGGACAAACAAGGGATGGCGCTCGGGATTTTCGGTCTTGGAAATATCGGCGCCGCGCTGAACAGCTTGTTGGCGCCGTGGCTTCTCAAGTCTCTCCCGGATTGGCGGACCCTCCCCCGCATTTACGCCGTGGCGCTCTTGGCCACCGCCGCCCTCTTTTACGTTTTCACCACTCCGAAGAGAGTGGACGTGAGCCTGGAACGATCCCTTTTTCAGCGGTTGGCTCCGCTCAAAGCCCTTCGGGTCTGGCGGTTCGGCCTGTATTACGTATTGGTGTTTGGGGCTTTCGTTGGGCTTATTAACTGGCTCCCCGTCTACTACGGGAACGTTTATAAATTGAATCTGGCCGTGGTCGGGTCTCTCACAGGTTTGTTCGTTATTCCCGCAGCGCTGTTTCGAGCGTTGGGGGGATGGCTCTCGGACCGCTGGGGCGCCCGCGCCGTGATGTACCGAATCTTAACCATTTGCATGATCGGATTCTCAGTCCTCTCACTGCCCCCCTCCCGCCTGTCAGCCCCCTTTTTTACCATGATTATTGTCTTGATGGGGGTCATGATGGGAATTGGCATGGGAGCGGTTTACAAACACATCCCCGATTACTTCCCGGCACACGTCGGTGTGGTGGGTGGAATGGTGAGCGTGATGGGGGGACTTGGCGCATTTTTTTGCTCAAAAATATTTGGAAGGCTGCTGGAATGGAGCGGTCTGTGGACCAGTTGTTGGGTGTTTTTGGCTCTTTTGTCCGGGGTGTGCCTGGCCTGGATGCATATCGTGGTTAAGCGCATGAAGACCACACCCCCGGGGGAACGGACGCCATCGTTGGATAAGCTGGAGGCCGTTTCATGAACTCAATAAACTTAACGCATGTGGATAGGGAGGGCCAAGCCCGAATGGTGAACGTGGGAGAAAAACCCATCACGCGACGCGAGGCCGTGGCGGTGGGAACCGTGAAAGCGGCCCGGGCGGTTCTTGACGCCATCCAAAAGGGGGATGTGCCAAAGGGGGACGTGTTTGCCACGGCGCGGATCGCGGGGATCATGGCCGCCAAGAGAACGGATGAACTTATTCCCCTTTGTCATTCTCTTGAACTGGATGAAATCCGGATTGATTTTCGGATTCAACAGGGGGGAGTGGCCATTGAAGCTGCGGTGTCCTCCCATGGAAAAACAGGGGTGGAAATGGAAGCCCTCACCGCGGTGTCCGTCGCGGCGCTTACCATCTACGATATGGGAAAAGCCCTGGATAAATCCATGACCATTGGCCCGATTTACCTAACGGAAAAATCGGGGGGCGATTCGGGCGATTTCCGGAGGGAAAAACCGTGAATTCCGTCCGGCTGCTTTTTTTCGCCCAGGCCGCAGGGTGGGCGGGCCGGCGGGAAATGAATTTGGGCCTCGAGGCCCCCCGGTCACTGGCCCAATTGGTCCAGGGAGAAGAGCGTTTGTCCGCGCTCTGGGAACAACGCAAAATTCTTCGGGTGGCCGTCAATCATGAAATCGTGGATTTCGACAGGGAGGTGCGCCATGGGGATGAGGTCGCTTTCCTGCCCCCCTACAGCGGGGGCTGATGTGGTCCTCACGAAGGCGCCCTTGTCCTTGGCCGAGGTCCTGGGCCGGGTGTCGGGCCCCGACCGGGGGGGGATTTCTTTTTTCGCCGGGGTGGTCCGGGACGAAGAAGAGGGGCGGCCCATCCTTTCCATCACCTACGAAGCCTATGAATCCATGGCCCAAAAAGAAATCGAAAAAATTCTCCGACAGGCCCAAAAGAGATGGCCGGTGCGCGCTGCGGCGCATCACCGGATCGGCGTGGTTCCGGTGAACGAAAGCAGTCTCCTGGTGGCCTGCGCCGGGGTTCATCGGCCGGAGGCTTTCGCGGCCTGCCAATGGATCGTGGACGCGGTGAAAAACGAGGCGCCGGTGTGGAAGGTGGCTTACCAATGGGTTTAATTCCAACGGCGGCCGTTTTGACGGTCAGCGACCGAAGTTTTCGGGGCGAGCGACCTGACGGCGCGGGCCCGCTCTTGAAAAATCTATTGCAATCCCGGGATTGGGACGTGCTTCACCTTCGCGTGGTTCCGGACGACGTCGCGGGGATTCAAGATGTTCTCCGGGGATGGTGCGGGGAAAATATAGACCTGATCGTCACCACGGGGGGAACGGGCCTGGGGCCCCGGGACGTCACTCCCGAGGCCACGGCGCCCCTCCTGGACAAGGAACTTCCAGGCCTCGTGGAATGGATGCGGGGCGCGGGCCAAAGGAAAAATCCCTTTGCCATCCTCTCCCGGGCCGTGGCCGGAACCCGCCGACAATCCCTCATCATCAACCTTCCCGGGAATCCTTCGGGCGCCTTGGAGTCCCTGGAACTCCTCCTCCCGGTCCTTCCGCACGCCTGCCATACGCTGCGGGGCGGAGACCATTCCCTGGAGCGTCCCGCTCACGACCGGGCCGACCCCGTTCATCCATGATCACGCCGGAAGAGGCGCTTCGATTCATCGTCTCCAACACCCCGTCCCTTGGCCCTGAATTCGTTGACCTGGAGGACGCCCCGGGCCGGGTCCTTTCCGAAGACATCGTTGCGCGGGAATTCCTTCCGCCCTTCGACAATTCGGCCATGGACGGGTTCGCCGTTCGGGCGGAGGATTTAAAAGGCGCAAGCCCGGAATCCCCCGTGGGGCTTCCCGTCCAGGACGTCCGGCAAGCCGGGACCGGTCTTTACAGCGCTCTGCGTCCCCGCCACGCCGTCCGGATCATGACCGGCGCGCCGGTGCCGCCCGGGGCCGACGCCATCGCCGTCAAGGAGACGGCGGCCTCCGATTCCGCGGACTTCGTCCGGATTATTCACGGACCGGAATCCGGCGACCACATCCGCCGCGCCGGGGAGGACGTTAAAATCGGCGATCTTCTATTAGAGAAAGGCGCGACCTTAAGCCCCTATGACATCGCGCTGTTGGCCGCCCAAGGGGTCACCCGGGTCCCCGTGGTCAAAAATCCGCGCGTGGGGATCATCGCCACCGGGGACGAGCTCGTGAGCCCCTTTTCAGAGACCCCCTTCGGAAAAATCCGGAACTCCAACGGCCCCGCCATCGCCGCGGGGGTCCGCCGATGGGGGGTTGAGTCCATCGAAAGCGGGATGGCGCCCGACGACCCGGCGGCCCTGGAGCGCGCTTTCCGAAGCGGTCTTGAAGACCGCGATGTCCTCCTGGTTTCGGGAGGGGTTTCCATCGGCGACTTTGATCACACCCAGACTGTTTTAAAAAAAATCGGGTTTGACATTCTTTTTTGGAGAGTGGCCATCAAACCGGGAAAACCCCTGCTTTTCGCCAAACGGACCGCCGGCCGCAACGGACCCCGGTACGCCTTTGGCCTTCCCGGGAATCCCGTCTCGGCCCTCGTCTGCCTGGAGGAGTTCGTCCGCCCGGCCCTGGAGGCCCTGCGCGGCGCGAGGCCCCGCCACCCGAGCTATCACCTCTCCGGCCGCGCCCTCAACGCCTACGCGAAGCCGGTGAACCGTCAGCAATATATTTTCTGCCGGGCCCGCCGGGAAGGGGAAACATTCCACCTCGAAATCATCCGGCCCCAGGGCTCCGCCATGATGGGCATGGCGTCCCGGGCGGACGCCCTGGCCGTGGCGCCCATCGGCGTTTCGCGGATTCAGCCGGGCGACGAGCTGGCTTTCCGATGGCTCAAGTAATCGAGGGCGTGACGGGAGTCGTCCTAGCGGGGGGGCGAAGCCGGCGGTTCGGGTCGAACAAGGCCCTGGCCGATTGGAAGGGGGAACCCATGGCCGCGGCGGTCTTCAATCTTTTAAAAGGTCTTTTTCGGGACAATTTCGTCGTTGTTAAAAAAAAGGAAGCGTTTGGGGGCGTCTTTGACTCCGCATTCCCACTCGTTGAAGACATCTACCTCGACCCGCACCCCCTGGGCGGTGTCATCACGGCCCTGGCCCGCGCTTCAACTGAAAGCGTTTTCGTCTGCGCCTGCGACATGCCGTTCGTCCGGGAAACCCTTGTCCGAAGTCTTTGCGCGCGGGGGGGAGAAGGGGACGCTGTCATTCCCCTGTGGGAAGGCGTGCCCCAGCCGCTTTGCGGACTTTTTTCCCGGCCCTGCCTGCCGGTATTCCGCACAAAAATCCAGGAGGGGGATCGGAGCGTTGTCGGGGCGCTACGAAGCGTGAAGGCCGTCTATGTGCGCGAAGACGAAATGAGAAAAATTGGCGAGACGGGAATATCATTCCAAGACATCGACACACCGGAGGAATTCGCGCGGATGTCGGCGCTTCGGTAGGGGACACCGGTGTTTGAAATCCTCGTCAAGACCGCGTTGACCTTCGCCGTGGCGGCCGTTTACGCCGCCGTGGGGCACGGCGGCGCCTCCGGATACCTGGCGATTCTTTCCCTCTTTGGCCTGCCCCACGAGGCTATGGCCACGAGCGCCCTATGTCTGAATCTGCTCGTTTCCGGTCTGGCTTTCGCCGCCTATCTTCGGGCGGGACACTTTTCCTGGAAAATGAGCTGGCCCCTTGTTCTGACCTCGGTTCCCGCCGCTTTCGTGGGCGGCCTCGTAAGAATTTCCCCCGTTTCCTACGCTCGTCTGCTGGCCGGCGTCCTTGTCATTGCCGGGGCGCAGCTGTTTTGGAAGAGAGAACGGGCGCCGGAGGGGGCCAAAAAGTCCTTTCCCCGTTGGGCGGCGCTGGCCGTGGGCGGCGTTCTGGGGACTTTGTCCGGAATGGCGGGCGTGGGCGGCGGCATTTTCTTAAGCCCGCTTCTCATTCTCTCAGGCCGGGCGGGGGTCAAAGAAACCTCAGCCACCTCCGCTTTTTTTATCTTCGTGAATTCTTTTTCCGGCCTGCTCGCCCGGTACGCCCGGGGCGGATTTCAGTTGGCGCCGGGCCTCCCGCTCATGATTGGCGCGGCGTTTTTTGGGGGGGCCTTTGGGGCCAGCCTGGGGGCCCGTCGATTTCCGCCCCGCTGGCTTCGGCGCATCCTGGCCGCCGTATTATTCACGGCCGCCTTAGGATTGTTGATCCACCACCGGTAGAGTTTGATTCCACGTGTCTCGTCAGCCCCCTGAAGCCGCCAACGGATCACAAGGGTTCGGGTGGGATTCCGACCGGGTCGTCGGAGGCCGGCCCGCCTCGGCAAGCGGGCCGAGACTCCGCCGAGCGAAAACGCCCTGCGTTTGAGCGACCTGGACGGAATCCCAGCCGGACACTTCAGAGCGCTAAACGAGACACCTCTTTTTTAAATTGCTAAAATGGCCCCTCTTTAAAGAAATCTGGAAATTCCCAAAATCCCTTAGGAGCTTTTGAATGCGACGCGACCGTTACGTTTTTACCTCCGAATCCGTCACCGAAGGTCATCCCGACAAAGTGTGCGACCAAATTTCGGACGCGGTGTTGGACGCGGTCCTGGCGGACGACCCGAAGGGCCGCGTGGCCTGCGAGTCCTTCGTCACCACGGGGCTCGTGGTGGTGGGGGGAGAAATCACCACCACGACCTATGTGGACGTGCCCTCCCTCGTCCGGTCGGTGGTCGCGGACATCGGCTACACGGACAAACGGTTCGGTTTTGACGCCGCCAGTTGCGGCATCCTGAACGCCATCGGCACCCAATCGCCCGACATCTCCCAGGGCGTGGACACGGGCGGCGCCGGCGACCAGGGCCTAATGGTGGGTTTCGCCTGCGACGAGACCAAGGAATTGATGCCCACGCCCATCAGCCTGGCCCACAACCTCACCTTCCGCCTGGCCGAGGTGCGGAAGAAGAAGATTTTGCCCTACCTGGGCCCCGACGGGAAATCCCAGGTGACCGTGGAATACGAGGGCGGGCGGCCCACCCGGATCGACGCCGTGGTACTCTCCAGCCAGCACGACGAATCCATTCTCGACCGCACGGGGCGGAAGATCACCAACCGCGCGCGCGAGGAGGTGATCCAGAAGGTGGCCCTTCCCGTCCTTCCCAAGGCCATGATCGACAAAGACACCAAATTCTACGTCAACCCCACGGGGAAGTTCGTCGTCGGCGGCCCGGAGGGGGACACGGGCGTGACGGGCCGCAAGATCATCGTGGACACCTACGGCGGCTGGGCGCCCCACGGCGGCGGCGCCTTCTCCGGCAAGGACCCGACCAAGGTGGACCGCTCGGCCTGCTATATGGCACGCCACGTGGCGAAAAACATCGTGGCGGCGGGCCTGGCCAACCAGTGCACCGTCCAGCTGGCCTACGCCATCGGCGTGGCCGAACCCGTCAGCGTCATGGTGGACACCCACGGCACGGGCGTCCTGCCGACGGAAGAGCTCGTGAAGATCGTCCGGAAGACCTTCCCGCTGACCCCCCGCGCCATTATTGAGTACCTCAAGCTTCGGCGCCCCTTTTACCGGAAGACCGCGTCCTATGGCCACTTCGGCCGGCTGGACCAGGACTTTTATTGGGAAAAAACAAACAAAGCGGCCGAACTCAAAAAGCTCGCCCGCGCATAAACTGAAAACACCCCCACCCCTTCCCTCCCCCCTCGAAGGGGAGGGTTAGGGAGGGGGGGCCAAATTGTCAAAAGACAACCAAAAGGAACTCCCCATGAAATTCCACGTTAAAGATTTGCGTCAAGCCACCGACGGCGAGAACCGCATCCGCTGGGCGGAGCGGGAAATGCCCGTGCTCCGGCTCATCAAGGCCCGCTTCAAAAAGCAAAAGCCCCTCAAGGGCCTCCGCCTGTCGGCCTGCCTCCACGTTACGACGGAAACGGCCAACCTGGCCATCACGCTTAAAGAAGGAGGCGCCGACGTGGTGCTCTGCGCGTCGAACCCGCTCTCCACCCAGGACGACGTGGCCGCAGCCCTGGTGAAGAACCACGGCATCAAGACCTTCGCCATCAAGGGAGAGGACAACAAAACCTATTACAAGCACATCCACGCGGCGCTGGACCACCGCCCGCGCCTCACCATGGACGATGGCGCCGACGTGGTCGGCGTGCTGCACAAAGAGCGTCCCCAACAAATTCCCGAGGTCATCGGCGGCACCGAAGAGACGACCACCGGAGTGATCCGCCTGCGCGCCATGGAAAAGGACGGCGTCCTCGAGTACCCCATCGTGGCGGTGAACGACGCCCTCACCAAGCACATGTTCGACAACCGCTACGGCACGGGCCAATCGACTTTGGACGGGGTCATTCGCGCGACCAACGTCCTCTTTGCCGGCAAGACCATCGTCGTGGCGGGCTACGGCTGGTGCGGACGGGGCGTGGCCAGCCGCTCCCGAGGCATGGGCGGCCACGTGGTCGTGACCGAAGTGGACGCTTTCCGGGCACTGGAAGCCACCATGGACGGGTTCCGGGTGATGCCCATGGCCCAGGCGGCCGCGGTGGGGGATATTTTCATCACCGTCACCGGCGACATCGGGGTTCTCCGCGCGGAACACTTTAAAAAAATGAAGGATGGGGCGATCTTGGCTAACTCCGGCCATTTCAACGTGGAAATCGACATTCCCGCCCTGGCCAAGATGGCCAAAACCAAACGGGTCGCCCGTCCCTACGTGGACGAATATACCCTGCCCGGCGGGCGCCGGGTCCACGTGCTGGGGGAAGGCCGGCTGATCAACCTGACTTCCGCGGAGGGGCACCCCGCCAGCGTCATGGACATGTCCTTCGCCAACCAGGCGCTTTGCGCCGAGTTCATGGTCAAAAACGCGCAGGGCCTGGCGAAGAAAGTCCACACCGTTCCGGTGGAAATCGACCGGGAAATCGCCCGGCTGAAACTGGCCGCCATGGGCGTCAAGATGGACCGGTTGTCGCCGGAGCAGGAGAAATACCTGGCCTCCTGGCAGGAAGGCACTTGAACCACTCCCGCTTCCATTCGACTCGCAGGCTACTGATCCCCTTTCGCGCCATCGCCATGGCCATCGTTGCGGCTACTCCCCGGTAAGGCCTATCACCCCGTGCGTGTCCGAGTCGATGAGGCCGGATTTGAGACATACGGTTGGTAAAGGACCCGTGATGAGAAGGGTCGAAAAAAGCGATCGGCGACAAAGCGATCGGCGACACTTGATTCCTTCGTCGATCTTGGCTATGCTCCTCAAACACGGCAATTCAAGGAGGCGTTTATGAAAGCGGTGAATTATTTATTTCTCGCGTCCCTTTTGGGCGGATCCCTGGCCCTGACTGGATGCAAAAACGGCAACCTCTTTGGCGGCTTGCACCAGGAGGGCACGGGGGACTCCGCCAGTCTCATCTCCGACGCGAACGCCGCCTTGGCCGATGGCGATTACGCCTCCGCCCTTAAATATTTTGAAGACGCCCTGGCCCAGGACCCCTCCAACTCCGACGCCCTTTACGGCGCGGCGGTGGCCAAAATGGGCAACTCCGGCCTCAACGTGGGCCAATTGGTCGCGAATTTAATGACCAACGGGACCCCCGGCGGCGCGCCGGCCCTGTCCTCCGGCCTGGCGGCCGCATCTCTCGGCGGCGGGGGGGCCGTGGGAACCGATTCGCAGAGCATCCTCTTTAATATCGACATTGATGCCCTGGACGCCGGATTGGAGAAGGCCACCTGCTATCTTCAGCGGATCAAGCTGGGCCTGGGGGACGGCTCCGTCGCTCCCAACGACGTCAATATGCTGGTCAACCTGGCGTTGTGCCGGATTCTTCGGGCCGCGACGCAGCCCCTGCAGCAAGGATTGGTGGACATCCGCAAGACTCCCGACAATCAAAATTATCAATTCGACCGCATCGCCTCAGCGCCCTTCAATGGCGGGCAATGCGCCGTGGTCGAAATGGCAGTTAGAAACGTGGTTTGGGGATACCAAGCCTTGAACGAGGCGGCGGTGATCGTTCTGGGGCAGCGGGCCGGCAATACGCTCTTTGACCTTCAAAACGACTTCAGAACCCTGTACACCAACAATAAGACATCATTGGAAACCGACACGGGTTGCGATTTCTCGGCGGTCAACGACAACCCCGACCTAGAACCGGCCCCAACGACCCCCGGCAACTGCCTCTAACATCCGGCCCCTACCGAAAGTGAGGACTCCAATGAAACGATTTTCTCTGGTGGTGATCGCGTGGGCGGCGGGATCTCTGTTCGCCTTCGAGCGTCCGGTCCAGATTCGCGGCGCCCGCGCCCTGGGCATGGGCGACGCCTTCACGGCGGTGGCCGACGACCAGAACGTGTTCTTCTACAATCCGGCGGGTTCGGTGCAAAGGACGGGCCCCCTGGTGACCCTTCTCGACATCCCGGCGACGGTCAGCGAGGATTTCCTCCGGATCACCAAATTCATCTCGGACAACGAGTCGGACCTGAAGAACATCACCGACCCTTCAGTGACGGTGCAGCGCCGGGCGGAACTGATCAACAAAATCAACAGCTCGCTGGTCAAGCTTCGCCCGGCATTTGGCTTGGGCCTCCCCAACATCAGCTACATGTCGAGCCCCACCGAGAACAACTGGCATTGGGGCTGGGGCGTCTTCTCCCAGGCCGCCGGAAACCTGGGTTTCAACCCCGCCATCATCGTCCCGTCGCTCTATTACGACATCAACGTCGACGCGGTTCCGATGATCAACATCGCCAAGGGCATCAACGAGGCGCCTTTGCTCCCCGGCCGGCTGGGGATCGGCGTGAACTTGAAATACATCCGCCGGGGGCAGGCTGCGGACCAGAATGTTTCCTTCCTTCAACTGGACAATTACGACTCCCCGCCCTTTCAGACGGCCAGCGGCGCCGGCTTGGACCTCGGCTTTCTGTATCGGCCGGCGGACCGGTGGAGTCTTGGCGTGACCGCCATGGACATCGGCGGCACTTCCTTGAAATTCGACGCCATCGACGCGAAGAACGGGTTTTCCGCCAAGGCCTCCCGAAGCTCGAGCATCAAACAAAGGATCAACATTGGATTGGCCTGGACGCCGGAGCGGCTGGGCATCGGCCCCATCGGCCTTCCCACCGGGGACCGCCTGTTTTTGGCCGTGGATCTCCGTGACGTGGTCAACAAGCACAGTAAGACCTTCTTCGACGGAGGTTTCATCGCCGACAGCGCCGGCAAGCATATCCACCTGGGCGCCGAGTACCGCTGGTGGTTCCTCCGCTTCCGGGCCGGCGCCAACCAGGGCTATTCGACCGTGGGCGCGGGTCTGGATTTGCCGCTCCTTAAGATCGACTACGCCTACTATTCCGATGAGATGGGCGCCTTCGCGGGCACCCTGAAGCACTCCGCCAACACCCTTTCCGTGGCCCTCCGTTTCGGCACCGAGGCCACCGAGGCGCGGGAGCGCGTCCGGGGCAAGAAAAAAGGCGACGAGACAAAATAATCGTTTGAAATTTATTTCGAATCATAGAGAATCCCTGGCCCACCGGCTGGGGATTCTTTTTTTCGGGGCGGCGGCCGCGCTCTGGACCTTGGCCGCCGACCCGGCCCTGGCCGTTCCGCCGGGACCCGGCGGACGCTCTCCGGGGGATGGCCCCACGTGCAAAATAAATGTGGCCGCCTCGGAACGCCGGCTGACCGCCCTGCGCCTCCAGGCCCGGGGAGCGCCGGAGGCCGCCGCCTACGCCCTGCCTTCGCCCCTGAACCCCAAAGTCATCGTTCTCCGGGTTGAATTCAGCGACCTGGCCATCGCCTCCTCCACGGCGGAGACCGAGGCCTTTTTCCAAAAAATCCAAGATTTTTTCGTGGAAAATTCCTACGGGGTTTTCACCCCGACCTTCACCGTGAGCGCGGTTTTTACCCTGGGGGACACTCTGGCCTTTTATGGCGCTAACAGCGGGGCCTTGTGTCCCGGAGATGGCAATAACATCGCCTGCGGTATCAATAAACTTTTCACGGACGCCATCACCGCCGCGGATCCGTCCATTGATTTTTCAACTTTTGACCACCTGATGTTCTTCCACGCGGGACTGGGGGAGGAAACCAGCGGGGCCACAACGGACCTCTGGTCCGTCTTCCTGGGGATGGCGCCGGTCCTCGACGGAAAAACCTACGAAGGGATCACCATCGTCCCGGAACGGGAGGCGGGTGGCGTCGACCCCCTCGGCGTGATCTGCCATGAATACGGACATCAGTTGGGCCTTCCAGACCTTTACGACATCTCGGTCGCCGGCGGCCGTTCCACCGTCGGGGCGTGGGACCTCATGGACTACCCCTACGCGGGAACGCCCAAGGGGTCGAACCCCCCGCACCTGGGCGCTTGGTCGAAGAAATTCATCGGGTTTGGGACGATTCAGCCGCCTTCCACGGGCGTCATTGCCTTTCTTCCCGTTGAAACCAACGCCACGGGCATCCATGAGTTGTATTCCAGCGGTTCGGAGTCTTTTCTAGCCGAATACCGGCTTAGCACGGACGGGATCTACGATCAGGGGCTTGCCCCTGTCCAATCCGCCGGACTGGCGGTCTGGCACATTGACGACAGCATTGTCCTGAATTCCACGATATTTAATAACAATTGGGTGAACACGGCCAGTTTGAATGGATTGGGCCGCCGCGGGGTGGAACTGCTGGAGGCCGACGGAACCGAGGTCAACACCGGCCTCGGGGACTTCGGCAATGGAAACGGGTGGGTGGATAAACAGACGCTTTCCTCCCCTCAAACGGATTTCTACAGCGGCGCCGCCTCCTCGCTCGCGGTGTCCAACATCACCGGGGTCGGAACCGGATCGGTCCTGGCCACGGTGTCGTTCATCAGTGCCGCAGCAAATGTGAGCATCGTCCGGGGGATTGGCTATCCCAACCCCGCGGGCGCCCGAGCGGGCCCCCGGGCCGGCGCTCCGGCCGGGACGCTCACCACGCTTCGCTTTGAATTCACCCGGCCCGTGACGTCTTCGCAATTGCGGCTGGATTTGCACGCTTTGGATGGAGGGCGGATACGTTCGATTGATGGAGCCGGTTTCAATTTCCGGCAGGACATCTCAACGCATTTCGATTGGGTCTATGAGTTCGACTGGAACGGCCGCAACGAGTCCGGCGACGAGGTCGCCTCCGGCCTCTACCTCTACCGCCTGGACGCCGACGGCAACGCCAAAACCGGAAAACTTGCCATCGAGCGGTAATTGCGGGAAGTTGGGTTAACTTGGATGAACTGTCAAAGCATTTTGAGACTGTCGTTGTGTGGCGGCCGACGGAATTGTTCCCGATTCCCAAAACCAGGAAACCCTTTGGCGGGTGCCGTTTGTCGGATTTAGCTTTGCGATCTCATTCGCCAGAACAACCTCGCCCCAATCGCCAATAAAGTAATATTCGCCATCCATGCCCCCGCCACGGGCGGGCACCAGGTTTTCTGCCCGAACGCCCTTCCCAGCTGCATCAACCCGAAATAACCGAAAGCCACCGCCAAGGCCAGCGCCAAGGCACGCACTTTCCCCCCGCGCTTGTTGAAGGCGAGGGGGATCCCGATCAGGAGAACGATCAGGTTGGCCCAGGGCAGGGCGGCCTTCATGTGGTATTCCACTTCGAGTTTTTGGGTGGGAACCCCCAGGGCGTTCAGCCGTCGGATGTGCCGGCCCAAATCGCCGTGGTTCATTCCCTCGGTGTCCGGTTCATGGGGAAGGAGATCGCTGGGTTTGTCCTGGAGGGGGATTCTCTTTTCCTGGAACGCGCTTTGGAGAAGGAGGGCGCGGCCATCCTCTGAAAATGTCCTCTCGAGTCCGTTCACCAGCGTCCATCCGTTTTCGACCGTCCATCGCCCTTCCCGGGCCTGCCATTGGCTCCGGGGCTTTCCGTCAACCGGAATGTCGATGACGATGTGTTTGAGGCGTTCGTCTTGGATGTCCAAGAGGCCGATGGAATAAAAGGCGCTTTTTCCCGCCACGGTGACATTTTCAAATTGTGTGGGGCGGGGGGCGGTGAGATGGCGGATTTCGGTGTTCCAAAGTTTCTTTGCTTGCCGGCTGGCCCAGGGGGTGACGCTCTCCCCCAACCCCCAGGAGAGAACACTCAACGCGACGCCCACGTAAAGGAGTGGGGCCGTCAGGCGCCAGGGATGGACGCCGCCGGACATGGCGGCCGTGATTTCCCGGTGGCGGGAAAGCTGGCCGAGAGCGAAAAGCGTCGCCAGAAGGGCGGACATGGGAAACAACTCCTGGCTTCGAACGGGCCACACCGCCAGAAGGTATTGAAGGACCACCCCGACGCCGGCCTTGCCGGCGATGAACTTGTCCAACCGTTCCATCATTTCGGCCATGAGGACGAGGATCGTCAGAGTGCCGTAGCAGAACAGGAGAGGACGAAGAAAATTTTCCAAAACATAGCGATTGAGGCGCGTCACCGGGACAACCGCCGTTTGAACAAAACAATCCCGATCGACGCCGCGACGACGTTGGCGATCCAGAGGGCGGGGAGCGCGGGCCATTTGCCGCGCTCCGCCACGTTCAGGCCCATGACGAGCAAGAGGTAATAGACGAAGAGGACGCCCATGGCCGCGCCGAACCCGACCCCGCGACCGCCGCGCTCCAGGGTCATGCCGAGGGGGATGCCGATGAGGGTCAGGGCGAGGGGCGCGAAGCCCATGGAGAAGCGCAGGTGAAGTTCGGCCTCGATGTCTCCCGTCGGCTTTTTTTGTTGAGCCCGCCGGGCGATTTCCTTCCGCAACTCCGCCGTGCCGATTTCCCGCCAGGCCCGGTCGCGGGAGTTCAGCGGCCCCTGAAAGGGGATGTTGACGGTGTAATGCCGAAAATTGATGTGGGTGAAATCGCTCCGGTCAATTCCGGAAAAGCGCTCAATTTGGCCGTCCTCCAGTTGAAGGGAAAGGCGTTGATTGGTGACTTCCGCCGTTCCTTGACGGGCGAAAACCCGTTCTGAGCGGTCCGCGAAGAGGCGGTAGATCCAGACGTTTGTGAGGGATCGGCGGTCGTCGGAAACTTCGGCGGCGTAGAGGCGGGCGTTTTGCACGTTGAAGAAGCGGCGGGGCTCGATTTGGATCAGCGGGTCGGTGGACGCGATGCGGTGGTACAGGGCACGGAAACGGTTCATGGCCGCCGGGGCCAGGCGGGTGTTGAAGGGCAGCAGGGCCAGGGAAATCAAGGCGGCCACGGCCAGGGGCGGCCAGAGGATTTGGGTGAAGGAAAGTCCCGAGGCTCGGAGGGCCAGGATTTCGTTGTCCTCCGAGAGCTTGCCGAAGGTCAAAAGGCAGGCGAGCAGCAGGGACATGGGCACGCTCAAACTCAAGATCGTCGGGAAGAATAGGAAAAAAATTTGCGCTGAAACACCCAGGGAAACGCCTTTGTTGATGAGAAGGTCGATCAAATCGAACAGTTTGTCCAGAAGGAGGACGCCGGAGAATATCGTCAGGCCAAAGAAGAACGGAGGGAGGAACTGGCCAGTGAGATAGCGTGCTAAAATCACCGTCCGATTATATGATTTCGTGCGGAAGATTCAAAAAACTGGACTCCCGCTCTCGCGGGAGTGACGAAAGAGCCGGAACGGATTGATTTTTCGATTGAAATGCGGCTTTTCTCAACCTATCATTAAAACTGGTGAATTGGACTTGGTTAATGTGTTGCTTACAAATAGAATGACTTCCATGCGCCCCCGCGTTACGTCCTCGCCGGAAAGCCGCGTCGTCCGCCGGCTTTTCACGGCGGGACTGACGGTCTTTCAGCTTTACGGGCCCGCCGCAGCCGAGTACCGGCTTACGGACCAAAGCCCCGCGGAAGAGCTGTCCGGCATGGGGGAGGCGCCGCTCTCCCTTCCGGATTCCCCCGACCCTTTTTCCTTCCGTAAAAACCAATGGGACCAGGCGCGGGAGGCCATCGAAGAGGCCGAAAGACCGCCCGCTCCCGCCGCCTCCGTCCGGCCCGTCGTCTCTTCGACGGAACCCGCGCCGGGGATTTCCATCGATCTGCCCTACGAATCGGGTCTCTCCATTTCTGGCCGGAAGCTCATCGCCTTCCGGATGGCCCAAACGCGCCGCCGCAGCGCCAAGCGGGCCGGGGAGCTGGGCGAGCTGGCGTCCCGGAACGACGTCGAGATGAAGCAGGAACTCCAGGTCCGCATCAGGGGAAAAGTCGGCCGGAAGATCACCGTCAACGTGGATTTCGACGACACCAAGGACGACAAGCGGGACATCTCCGTCGTCTACCAGGGTGATCCGGAGGAGTTCGTGCAGGAAGCGGCCTTCGGCGACCTCACGCTGTCCCTCCCCTCGACGGAGTTCGTGTCCTATTCCAAGCAGCTTTTCGGCGTACGGACCAAACTGAAGTATAGGAACGCCCAACTGATGGCCATCGGCAGCCGCACGAAGGGGACCACGGAGACGCGCCGCTTCAACGGCGCCACGAAATCCGAGCGCCGGGTCATCCGCGACGTGGATTACATAAAGAAGCGGTACTACGACATCGCCTTCAACTCCCGGACCATCGTGGCCGGCTCGGAGGAGGTGTGGCGGGACGACAAGATCCCCACCAACAACAACCCTCCCGTCACTGAGACCTTAACGGTGGAAGACGCCGCCGCCCCCGCCGCCGCGCAGTACGCGGGCGACTTTGACCGCCTGAAGCCGGGAGACGACTACATCGTGGATTACGCTCGCGGGGTCCTCCAGCTCAAACGCTTCGCCGACGGCAACGCCGTGTTGGCCATCGACTACGCTTTCACGGACGGAACGCGCCTGTCCGATCTGGGGACGGTGGGTCTCAAAAAAGTCTTTAAAACCTCGGCCGATCAACCCCTGTCCTCCCCGCCCAACCCCGCAGAAATCGGCCACAAGAGGGAGCTGGAAACCTTTTACACTCTGGGCAACATTAAAATCGTCCGGGACAACGGGCGGGGAAATTTCATCCTCCGCACCGTGGACGTGAACCAAAACGACACGACGGTCCTCATCAGCACCCAACCCGCCTCGGCGGGGGATCCCTTTCAAAGCGCCGGCGTCGCGCTCGCCTATCCTTCGACGTTGGAAATGGATTTCGACGCCGGAATCTTTAACGTTGCCCTGGCCTCCCGGGTGGCCGACGCCGGCCTCTACGACGTGTCGCCCATCTCGAAGTTCAATTTCTTGACCGAATACAGCCACCGGCTGCGGGATTTCCAAGTCCGGCCGAACGTCGTCTTCGGCAGCGAGCGCGTGTCGGTGAACGGGCGCTTGATGAAAGCGGAAATTGACTATTTCTTCGATTACGGCACCGGACTTCTCCAGTTTTTCAACGAGGACGAACTGGACGAGACGAGCCAGATCGAGGTGACCTACGAATACTCCCCCTTCGGCGGCCAGTTGGGCCAGACCCTGGTGGGCACGCGGCTGGAATTGGGACTGATCCCCAACAAATTCCAGGCCGGGTCCACGTTCTTGTACACCTTCGCGCCGAAGTCCGGCCTGGTTCCCGACGTGCGGTCCACCCCCAACAGTTTGATGGTGATGGAGGCCGACGGCCGAATCACGGACGTGACCGTACCCTTCACGCCCCTCAAATTCACCTTGGCGGCGGAGGCCGCCCAATCCCGGGAGAACCCGAACCTGTTCGGCCGCGCCCTGCTGGATTCCATGGAGGGCATTCGCCAGGAGGATTCGGCGATTTTGGACCTGGATTTCTGGCAATTGGGATCCAACGCCTCCGCCTACGCGGAGGTGACCCGGCCGGCGTCGCTGGTCCTCGGGGACGAATCGCTGAAATTGCGGGACGTGGTCAGCCCATCGGTGAGCATCCCGGAAAACGACACCCTGCGGGTGTTGCGGGTGGATTACAACCTGGGGCAGAAACCCGGCCCCCCGTCCTCCGACGCGGAGGAGAGTTCGGTCGTCCAATCCATTTCCAAGGTGGGGCGCGACTTCTCCAAGAAACTTTACATGGACATTTGGGTGGAGGGGGCCGGGGACGCGGACGATGACGGCCTGGGCGTGGACATGGAGGTGGATGCGGGGTCTTTCAACGAAGACGCCGATCTGGACACGGTGCTGGACAAGGAGGATAAAAACAAGGACGGCACGTTAAACGACGGGGAGGACGTGGGGTTCGCCTATGATTTTAATTTTCCGGCCCAGACGTTCCCCCAGGGAGCGGGGAACGCCCGGATCGACACCGAAGACCTTGATGGCGACGGAAGTCTTAGAACCTCCGATACCAAACCCGATCCGGTTCAGCCGCTTTTTAAGTTGTCCGATGGCGTCACCGCTCTCGATCGAAACGGAATCGCGAGCACGATCACGGACCTCAAATTCTCCGGTTGGCGGTTTTTGCATGTTCCCCTCGACACCTCGCTTGGGGATTTTCACGCCATTCGCCAAGTTCGGCTGACGTTTCGCGCCCCCACCACACCCGTTGTTTCCCGAACCGGGGCGATTCGGGTCGGAAAAATATCTTTTGTGGGCAACACCTGGGAAATCCCGACCGTGACGGGCGGGGCGACCATGGACGCGGCCGCGGTGAACAACCAGGACAATCCCGATTACCAGTCCCTCCTGGGCGATCCGAGGTACAAGGAAATCTACGGGGACCAGGCCAATAACCGGACACGGGAGCAGGCGTTGGAACTGTCCTTTGATTTGCCCGCCAATTTGCCCATGGGTTCGACGGCCACCACCCGCTCGGTGTACGGCTTGGCGAGGGATTTCTCCCGCCACCACGCCCTGAAGTTCTTTTACCGGGCGCCTTCCGGATCGGGCTTTGGCACCGGCGAGACGCTCTTTTTGCAGGTGGGTTCGGAAACCGATTACTTCCAATGGGCCCTTCCCCTGTCCTCGATCCACGTGGACCGGTGGACCGAGGAAAGTCTCCGGATGGTGGACGTGAACAACGACGGCACGCCGGATCTTTTGCAGACAACCACCCCGGGCGCCCAGATGACCATCGTGGGCGTTCCCAGTCTGACCCGGGTGGGACAATTGAAGATCGGGGTGCACAACCCCACCGGGGGGAATATCCCAGGGAAAGTGTGGATGAACGAAATCCACGTCTCGGGTTCGCGGCGAAAAGTCGGGAACGCCCGGCGGTTCGCCGCCAATGGGAGCTGGGGGGGGGCGGCCACCTTCGGCGGTGTGTTCCGCAGCGTGGACCGCAACTTCCAGACGCTGACGTCGCCGATCGTCAACCAGGACCGAGAGGAAAGCTCCGCCAACGCCAACCTCACCCGGTGGAAATTTATGCCCCTCAGCGGCAGCGTGTCCCACAGAAAAACCTTAACCCCGGCCGCGCTCCGCACGGGCGAATCGGGCTTCGTATCGGTCCTTTCCGAAGGCCGGGAGGAAAGCCTCCACAGCCAGGGCGGAGGCCAGTTGCTTCTGCCGAATTTCCCCGCGCTGGGGTTCAACGCGGACCGAACCATCACGGAATCCACCGACCGGGAGGAACGCAAGGACCGCAACACCTACTCCGGTTCCTTGGACTACGCGGTGCCATTGCATCCTGATTTTCTGCCGGGGAAGGTCCTCACCTTGAAGCCGCTCCCGGACAGTATTTACCTGAAGTACAGCCGGACAAATTTCTTTCTTTCTTTTTTCCCCGAGCGCCTGGCCCGGCAGGTGGCGGCTTCCACAACGATCGACACTCAGCAGAGCGCACTCTTCTCCAACGCCCGAACGATGGAATTCACGGACGACTGGTCCGGGCGAATGGGGTTCACGCCGTGGCCCGGCTTTTCCTTGACGCCCACCTACGGGCAGAAAAGGGTACGGGAGGAGCGCCGCTTTGACGAGGCGGAGTTGGTTTTCGCGCCCCAGTTCTCGGAGGCCCGCGCCTACGACAAGTCCTTCAACCAAACGCAGGGCCTGGCGGCTTCCTGGCGGATGTTCCGGTGGCTGGATCCCCGGATCACGTACAACCTGACGGGCACGGAAACCAACGGCCTTCCCAGCGTGTCTTCTCCGACGGCGGCCGCGGCCAAATCCTTGGATCGCACCGCCAACGGGGACCTCTTTTTGACGCTGGCCCCGCGTGATTTCCTCCCCAATTTCAAGCCCCTGCGGACGCTCAACATCGACAACAGTTTTCGGGTGGAAAGCGCGGACACCTACGAGAACGTGTCGAACGCGTTCAAGGATTGGCGGCGCCTGCGGACGCTCCACCTGGGGAAAGTCGAGCGGAAGGATGGGCGGGCCATGTACGGCCTCCTGTCCCCCCTGACGTTCGAAAATCCCAACACCCGCCGGAAGCAGTTGACCGCGCGCAACACCTCCCGCTTTTCGGCGAATTGGACGCCGCTCGATTGGCTGTCGGCGCCGTTCCGGCTTCACCCGTTAAAAACCATCAACCTGACCGGCACCTACACCAACACCGATGAACACACCGACAACACCCTCACCTTGCGCGATGTCAACACCGTGAGCTGGCCGGACGTCGTGGTCACGGTCCGGGACACGGAAAAAATTATGGGCCTCGGAAAATGGATGAGCGGCTCCCAGGTCAACGTGCGCGAGAACAGGAAGAAATCTGAAATCTTCAAAGAGGAGTTTTCCGATACCCGCACCAACGGGGGGGATTACCGGTTTACGCTCCTGGCCCGCTACGATATTTTCCTGACCTATTCGAAGACCGCAGGCTTCACCCGCGACCTGCACACGGGACTCTTGAAATCGGACAACGAGGGGTTGAACCACTCTTACCAAGTGGGGTCCAAGTTCGGCAACTGGCGGATCACGCCGAGCGCCGGCTTCCGGACCGACCTGTCCCGGGACGGGACGGGCAAGGCCCTCCAGGATCTGGACACCCAAACCTATTCCATCCTTGGCCGGTTCGATCGGTCCTACCCCTCGGGGTTTCGCTTTCCCTTCAGCAAGAAGGTCTTCGGCAACGTCAACCGGCTGACGGTGGACGCCCGGACGAGCTTTGAACGGCGCGCCTCCAGCTTGAATTTCGAGCGGGACAACACCGACACCTATTCAGCCGACGCCACCGGCGAATGGGAAATTTCCCGGAATTTCAGGTTTTCCTTCGGAGGAAAAATAAGCCGGGTCAAAAACCGCGCCAAACCCGAGGACGGCCTGTTGACCCTCGAGGCCAACAGCCAATTGGTGATCCAGTTTTGATGATCAAGCCGCTGAAAAACATCGTCAATGCCGTAGTTGCCAGATTTATCGGGCGATCTGGAACGATCGTTGCCCGCCATTCCGCCCCAATGCGCCCAATGAATTGGGCAACTACACTTATTGACCGGTCATTGGATTTTGTTTTTCCGCGCACCTGCGCGGTCTGCGAAGGAGACCTTTCCTCGGGGGCCGCGGAACCCGAGGCAATCTGCGAAAGCTGCGTTGATGGTTTTCCGCGTTGGCAAGGATTGTCCTGCCGGGTGTGCGGCCTTCCCTTGCCGGACGGCGGCGCCCGTTGTTGGACCTGCCGGCGGAATCGGCGGGCTTTCCGTTTTTGCCGGAGCGCGGGGCTGTATGAGGGAGGCCTTCGAAAGGGGCTTTGGGGGCTGAAATACGCGGGCCGCGATGTTTTGGCCCGGCCCCTCGGCCGGTTTCTCGCGGCGGCGTGGCGGGAACGGCCGGAACTGGCGCGTGTTCAGGGGGTCGTTCCCGTGCCCCTTCATTTCCTGCGCCGGCACGCGCGGGGCTACAACCAGTCCCTGCTTTTGGCCGAGTCCTTTTGCCGGGAAACCGGTTTGCCGTTGTGGGACGGCGTCCTGGCCCGGCGGCGGTGGACGCGGTCCCAGACGCGGCTGGGGCGGGAGGATCGGCACGCCAATGTGTCGGAGGCCTTTCGCGTGAGGCGGCCCGAAATGGTCCGGGGCCGGATCCCGTTGCTGATCGACGATGTGTGCACGACGGGCGCGACGCTGGAGTCCTGCGGAACGGTGATGCGCCTAGCGGGTGCGAAGTGGGTGGCCGCCCTCACCGTGGCCCGGCAGGTCTAAAAAAGTTTGGGTTGTCGTTGCCCCATTCATAGGGCGTTTTTTGACTTAACAGCTGCTGAAAAACCCCTTGGATGTCATTGCGAGGGCCCGAAGGGACCGAAGCAATCGCAAGTTTCCGTCGAGAATGAGATGGCTTCGTCGCTCCGCTCCTCGCAATGACAGACTCGGGAGGCTTTTTCAGCAGACTGTTAATACGGGTGGAAATGGTAATGGTAGGTGGCCCGGAGGCCTAAAAAGAAGTCTTTCCAGCCGATTTTTTTCCCATCCGCAAGACTTCGAGGCCGGTAGCGAATGGGAACTTCCACGGGTTTGACGCCTCGGTGAAGAAGTTTTACGCAAATCTCCGCCTCCATCTCGAAACCGCTGGACTTCAGGTTCAAATTCTTGAACAGCGAGGTTTCGATCATTTTGGAGCCGGTGTAGCAATCGGTGAATTTCCCACCGGACAGAAAATTGATCCATTCGGTCATCAGTATGTTGCCCCACCGAAACCGGCGGTAAAGACTGGGGTTTTCGGTCAAGAAGCGGGAGCCGAAAACGGCCGGCATTCGGTCCCGGCGGGCGACGGTCAAATGACCCAGATACTCGGAGGGGTCGTACTCCAAGTCCGCGTCCTGAATGGCGATGTAGCGGCCGCGGACGAATTCCGCGGCGGTGCGGATCGCCGCGCCCTTTCCGCCGTTTTGGGCGTGGAAGTAAATCGCGATTCCCAGGTCGGTAACGCCTCTCAAGACGTTTCGGGTCCCGTCGGTGGAGCCGTCGTCAACCAGAATAATTTCGTGACTTTTGGGAAAGAGGGCGAGGGCCTTGAGAACCGCCAGCACGCTGTCCTTTTCGTTGTAGACGGGGACCAGGAAGGAAACGAGGGGGTCGGCTTCCACGCGCGTGTCAATGATGAGGGTAGAGTCCATCACTAGTGTTGCGACCGACTAATTCCTTCATTGGAAGGGAGGCCCGCCTCCGGCCGGCTTCTTCGTTGCTCGTCGGTTACGATGGCCCGCATCGCGCCCTCCTCGCGCCTCGAATCCGGCTCGGACTCGGGCCTCCATAATAGAAGCAATTAGCCGGTCGCAACACTAGGCCGGAGGCGGGGATCCAAAATGCCGAAAGGCCATGCTCACTGTGCGCGGGGGGGGACTTGAACCCCCATGCCTTTCGGCTTACGCACCTCAAGCGTACGCGTCTGCCAGTTTCGCCACCCGCGCACAGTGAGCACAATCAGCCGAATTCTACTTCTTTTGGGCGGGAGCGGGGGCCGCGGCCGATGGGGCCGATTTTGGCGCGGGGGGCGTTGCGGGCGCTGCGGCGGGGGCCGCCGGAGGAGGCATGTACAGGTTTTGCGTGACGCTTTGCATCCCTCGACGGGCGCCCAGGTAAGTCAGAAGGAGGGACGTGACGAAAAAGGTGATGGCGAAACCCGTCGTCACCTTCCGAATGAAGGAGGAGCCCGAGGGCGCCGAGAAAAGCGCGTCGCCTCCCCCGCCGCTAAATAACCCTCCCATGCCGGCGCCCTTGCCCGATTGAATCAAGACCACCAGGATCACCAGCAGGCACGCCACCACGTGAAGGGACAAGACAACGCTGTACATCATGTGTATCTCCTATACCGCCAAGGCGGCGACGCCCGGCAGTTCTTTGCCTTCCAGAAATTCCAGCGACGCGCCGCCGCCGGTCGAAATGTGCGAAATATTTTTGGCCAAGCCGGTGGATTGAAGCGCGGCCACGCTGTCCCCGCCCCCCACCACCACCGTGGCGCCCTGGAGGGCGGCGTCCGAGCAGAGCTTGGCGACCTGCCGGGTCCCCTGGGCGTAGCGGTCCACCTCGAAAATGCCCATGGGCCCGTTCCAGAAAATGGTTTTGGCGGCCCGGAGGGAGGGGGCCATCCGCTCGAGTGTTTTCGGGCCCACGTCCACCCCCGCCTCGTTGTCCGGGATGTTTTGATCGGCGGTAAAATGGGCCGACAGGGTGTCCTTGATGGATTTCACGGCCAGGTGGTCCACCGGCAACAACACCTGAACCCCCTTCGCTTTCGCCTTGCCCAGGAGGGCGCTCGCCGTGTCCACCTTGTCCGGTTCCAGCAGGGATTTTCCGGTGGCCGCGCCGAGGGATTTCAGAAACGTGTAGGCCATGGCGCCGCCGATGACCAAGGAATCCACTTTGTCGGCGAGCTTGTCCAAAACGTCGATTTTGTCCGACACCTTGGCCCCGCCGAGGAGGGCCACGAAGGGCTTCGCCGGAGCGTCCCGAAGGCCGCCCAGAAATTGAAGCTCTTTTTCGAGCAGGAACCCTGCGGCCTTCGGCAGCAGCTTGGGAACCCCCGCGGTGCTGGCGTGGGCCCGGTGGACCGCGCCGAAGGCGTCCTGGACGAAGAGGTCCGCGAGACCCGCGAGGGCCTTGGCGAAGCCCGGATCGTTCTTCTCCTCCTCCGGGTGAAACCGGAGGTTCTCCAAGAGAAGGAGGTCCCCTTCCTTTAATTCCTTCACGGCCTTCTCGGCGATGGGCCCGACGCAATCCGCCGCGAAGGCCACCGGCCTTCCGATCAGCCGGCTCAAATGGCCGGCCACGGGCGCCAAAGTGTATTTTAGGTTTGGCGCGCCTTTCGGCCGACCCAGATGGGAAATGAGGATGACGCGGGCCCCGTCTTGCAGGAGGTGGCTCAGCGTGGGCAAAGACGCCCGAATCCGGGTGTCGTCGGCCACCGCGCCCCCGTCCTGGGGAACGTTGTAGTCCACGCGCACAAGGACGCGCTTGCCTTTGACGGCCAAATCCTTAAGGGAAGCGATACGGTTCACAGGCACCTTTGCGTGTCAGGGAAAGGGGGATTTTAACAATCCCCGGGGGGTCTGTAAAGCGACTTTCCGGCGATTGTCGCAATTTTTTTAAAATGTCCGCTTTGCGTTTAATAGAAATGTCCGCTTTTTCATATTGTGCGCTCTCCGACAACAACGGGGGGACACATGAAAAGGCGGGAACTTCTAACCATGAGCACAA